>Ga0116152_10000372_pt1 | contig 36447 bp, 29 predicted proteins | sample AD_UKC119_MetaG_FD_89894 | JGI IMG/M metagenome (GOLD analysis project Ga0116152, IMG submission 89894) | Active sludge microbial communities of municipal wastewater-treating anaerobic digesters from Hong Kong - AD_UKC119_MetaG | ecosystem: Engineered > Bioreactor > Anaerobic > Digestate... | reverse complement strand
GGTTCGTAACGGCAATGATATGATTCATCTCATTTTTCGCCTCCATACAAAATAAAAAACACCAAACGAGCCACCCGCATACGAAATGCAGATGGCTCGTTTGGTGTACAATGTTCATGTCTTGAAAAGCGAACCATCATTGTTCGCCGATCTCTTGTGCTAATACTTTGCTAATATCTCAGCGTTTTCTCAATAGCACGAGGAGGTACAGAAGGTTATCTATGGAAATTTACTTCGCTTGCTTTTCTTTGTATGATGGGACTTCTATGCATTGTATGACATTTGAGCGCATCATCAGCCTGCGAATATATTAAACTCCTAAGCGGAAGGCCCCGGGTTCGAATCCCGGCGGGAACGCCACTACCAATACCGGAAACCGTTATAAATCAACGGTTTCCGGTTTTTTGCCTTTTCTCACCTTCTCTTCAAAATTGCTAATAAGCCGTGCGGGTTCGGGGCCATTTCGGTCGTCTTTGGGGACATTTGCTAATTAGACGCTCCTTATGTACTGGAGAAAAAATCTTGACCCAACATCAATATTGGGGTAAGCTATTCCCTATAAGTATGCATGTTGATATTCGAAGCTCATATTATTATAAAAAGAACAGGAAAGGTTAGTACAGATGAATGATGAACATTGTTTGATCGAGGAAGCAATACTTAATTCAATACCGTCATTTCAATCGGTTTTATTAAATGGCTGGATAGTACGTTTAAACAAAAATTACACTTATCGTGCAAACTGTGTCTGCCCGCTATTTTATTCGGGAAAAAGTGATGTCCACAAGAAAATTCAGACATGCGAAGAACTTCTAATTTCCAATAGACTTCCACCTGTTTTTAAAGTCACTCCTATTCTGCAAGAAGGGCTTGCGGATACTTTATTATCTCTGAATTATCGAAACATCAAGACCGTAAAGGTCATGCGCTGCAAGTTGGAAAGCATAGAAACGAATAGCCGGGTTAAAATTAGATGTTTAGAGATTCCCGACAGTGAATGGCTTACGGCATCTGCCAACCTTTCGGGGCTTACGCAGCCTGAGTTAATTGAAATTCATTGTCAGAACCTAACGAATATTGCTGTTAAAAGAGTTTTCGTCGAGGCAATAATAGGTGCTGAAATTGTAGGGTGTGGATATGGTACCGTTGAACGCGGATATGTTGGAATCTACGACCTGCATGTAAATGCAAGTTATAGATGCAAAGGGATAGGTACAGCTATTTGCCAGTCTATTCTTAGTTATGGCATTAGCCAGAATGCAAAATATGCCTATTTGATTGTACACAGCAAAAATCAAAATGCCGTTGCATTATATTCACATATGGGATTCGACACGCTTTATGAATATAGCTTCTATTCTAAACCTCATCCCATGTATAAAATCATTGACGCATAATGCACAGATTCTTTGGGATTACAGATCGGCCCATTGTTACCGCACAGACTTATCCTTCCCTCGCTCCTAATTGTGTTCCAGACGCCTGTTGCTCACCTCGGCAAGAATACCAATTATAAAGGCTTTCACGCGCTCCGGGTCGTACTGCATAGCCCGCTGATAGCGAACGTATATTCGTATTGAAGCGATCGTTATTAAACACTTCAAAAGCCGGAAACCGTTGAATGATAACGGCTTCCGGCTTTCTTTCTTAATAATACAGGGTTATGAAACGGTTACATAATCTGAAAATTCAGCATTCCTTTGAATATCAACGGGTATACAGCCGATGATTTATGGTAATGCCGATTTACTGGCGGACGGAGCAAAGGTATTCGCTGGGGGTTAGCTTCATCACCTGCTTGAACTGCCGGGAGAATGCCGCCGCGCTGGAATAACCGAGCTCGTCGGCGACCTGTGCAATGTTCTTGTCACCGTTGCGCAGCCGCCGCCGCGCTTCGTCAATACGGAGACGGCGGTAAAAGCCCATCACCGTTACGCCTGTGTAACGCTGGAAACGCTCCTTGAATACCGTCGCGGAAAGCCCGACCTCGCGGCAGACCTGCGCAAAGCGCAGCGTGCCGTCCGGATGGGCGGCCATCAGCTCCCGTGTGTGCTCGAAGTAGACGGTAAAATCCTCTTCCTCGGTGATGTGGGCGGGCACGGGACACGCGGGCGAGGCTTGCTGGGTGCGCAATAGCTCCAGCAGCAGCTGGGTGAGGTAGAGCACGATCATCTGTACGCCGCCGCGCGGCGCGGTATCAAGAAGGAACAGCTGCTTTTGGTCGGATATATCCAGCACGGGGCCGAACACGCGCTGCCCTTCGGCAATCATATAGGAAATCAGGCGGCGCTGCGAGGGGAGGAGCGTGTATTGCTTGTTGCGAAACTCGCGCATCGCCGGACTTGAACAGGCAAAGGAGATTACGAAGATGTTCGTGCCCTTGGCGTAGTTGGCCCAGATCGTGTGAAATTCGTTTGGCTTGTGGAATATCAGCTGCCCCATGTTCAGCTGAAACACCTCCGTGCCCGCGCCGATTTCAGCCTCGCCATGGTCGAGATAGGCGATTTCCCAAAAATCATGCTGCTCGCCGTTGAATAAATAACCCGAAGCAAACTGAAAATAATGAAGGCTGTATAGCCCGCGGATGGTGATTTCGTTTTTCAGTTTGAGCATTTGATAGTCCGACATCGGCATATCCTCCCCGGGTGAGTTTCTCATACTCTGGGATATATGTCAAGAAAAAAACGACAGATATGGTAATAATTACGGCAGAAATGATAATGCCTTCCCGTTTTTCTTTGCTACAATAGAAAGTGAAAGAGGAGGCGTACCCACGTGCATCAAAAGCCGATTTTGGTCATTATGGCAGCGGGCCTTGGCAGCCGGTACGGCGGCCTGAAACAGATTGATCCTGTGGATGCACAGGGACAGCTGATTATCGATTATTCGATTTACGATGCGCTGCGGGCGGGGTTCGGCAAGGTGATCTGTGTGATCAAGCCGGAGACGGAAGCGGATTTTCGCGAGGCGATCGGCGACCGTATCGCGCCGTTTGTAGATCTCCGGTACGCCTATCAGGATCCGAAGCGTTTGCCTGCGGGCTTCCGTGTGCCGCAGGGCCGCCAAAAGCCGTGGGGCACGGCGCATGCCGTGCTATGCGCCAAGGAGCAGATCGACGCGCCTTTCGCCGTCATCAATGCCGATGATTTTTACGGCCGAACGGCGTACGGGCAGCTGGCGCAGTACCTCGCCAAACCGCGCGGGAGCAACGAGCACGTGATGGTCGGCTACGACATACAAAACACGCTGACCGAGTACGGGCATGTGGCGCGTGGAATCTGCCGCGTGGACGGCGGCTTTTTGACCGAAATCACCGAGCGTACGCACATCGAGCCGCGCCCGGGCGGCGCCGCGTTTACCGAGGACGGAGAGTGCTTTACGTTCCTGCCCAACGGCACGGTGGTCAGCATGAATTTCTGGGGATTTCAACCTTCGATTCTGGGTGAGATTGAGGCGCGCTTTGCCGCCTTTCTGATCCATGCGCTGCCGGACAATCCACTCAAGTGCGAATATTTCCTGCCGCTGATTCCCAATCAGCTCATTCAGGAGCACAAGGTGACCGTTGCGGTGCTGCCGACGCGTGAAAAATGGTACGGCGTTACCTACCACGAGGATATGGCCAGGGTGCGCGCCGCGATTGCCGGCATGAAACAGGGCGGACTGTATCCCGAAACGCTGTGGAGGCAACCTGTATGCTGAAGGTATTGCAATCGTTTCACCTGGACGGCAAGGCCGTGGATTGTGTCCGCTACGGCAACGGCCATATTAACCAGACGTACCTTGTTACGACCGATGTCGGACACCGCTATATCCTCCAGCGCATCAACCGGCATGTGTTTGCCGATGTTCCCGCGCTGATGGAGAACATCCATGCCGTATCGCAATATCTGGCCCGACAGGACGCCGATCCGCGGCATGTGCTTACGCTGGTGCCGGCGCTGGACGGCCGCCCGTACTGCGTGGACGACGAGGGCGAGTACTGGCGCATATATGAGTTCGTTACCGGCGGCATCAGCCTGGAAAGCGTTTCAAGTCCGGAGGATTTTTATCAGAGCGCGATCGCGTTTGGCCGGTTTCAGACCATGCTTGCGGATTTTCCTGCGGAAACGCTGCACGAGACCATTGCGCATTTTCACGATACGCCCGTGCGGTACCAGGCGTTTCACGCCGCCGTGCGGGCGGACGCGACGGGGCGGCGGCGCGGGGCAGAACCGGAGATTGCCTTTATGCTGGCGCATGAGGAAGAGGCTTCCGGTATGGTGCGCATGCTGGCGGCCGGCGACCTGCCGCTGCGCGTGACGCACAACGATACGAAGCTTAACAACGTCATTCTCGATGTGAAGGACCATACGGCGCTGTGCGTGATCGATCTGGATACGGTCATGCCCGGGCTGGTGGCCAACGATTTTGGTGATTCCATCCGCTTTGGCGCCAACACCGCCGTAGAGGACGAAAAGGACCTCGGCAAAGTAAGCCTGTCGCTGCCGCTGTACGAAACCTATGCGCGCGGTTTTTTGGAGGTATGCGGCGCACGGCTGACGCGGCTGGAAACGGAAACGCTGCCCATGGGCGCCAAGCTGATGACGCTGGAAAACGCCGTGCGTTTCCTGACGGATTATCTGCAGGGCGACATCTACTATAGTATTGCGCGGCCGGAGCATAATCTGGACCGTACGCGCACCCAGATTGCGCTGGTAAAAGATATGGAGCGCAAGTGGGACCGGATGAACGCGATCATCGCGGCGTACAGCCGGACATAGGGTACACGCCGGCGTTCGGCCGCGGGGAAAGGAACAGGTTTGCAGCATATGGAACCGGTCATAGCGGTTGTTGTCGGCATGGGGGCGCGCGCGACGATCTACGCGCAGGAAGCGCTGCGTCATCCGGATAAGCTTCGCATCGTGGGCGTTGCGGATGTGAATCCCGTCCATGTGCGCATGGCGCAGGAAATGTTTCACATTCCCCCGGAGCGCTGCTTTGCGTCTGCCGATGAACTGGCGGCTGTGCCGCGCTTTGCCGATGCCGCCATCAACGGCACGATGGATCCGCAGCATGTGGAGACGACGATCCCGCTCCTGCGCGCCGGATACGACGTGCTTTTGGAAAAGCCCTTCGCTACCAGCCAGCCGGAGGCGGATCGCCTGCTTGCCTGCGCACGGGAGGAGGGCCGCCGCGTTATGGTATGCCATGTGCTGCGATACGCGCCCTTTTACCGCAGGCTTAAGGAGCTGATCCTGGCGGGCACGCTCGGACGGATTATCAACATCCGCATGACCGAGCAGATCAGCTACTTCCATGAATCGGTGTCCTATGTGCGGGGAAAATACGCCTCGCCGGAGCTGTGCGGCTCCGGTATGCTGCTGTCCAAATGCAGCCATGATCTGGATCTTTTAGCCTGGCTGATGGCGCAAAGCCTGCCCGAAAGTGTGTCCAGCGTCGGATCGCTGTACCAGTTCCGGTCGGACCGTGCGCCGGAGGGCGCGGGCACCCATTGCCTGCTCAACTGCCCGATAGAACGGACGTGCTCTTACTCGGCAAAACGGCTGTACCTGGAGCATCCGCAGCGTTGGGCCGCTAATATCTGGCACGATCTGGGTGTTGAGAACCCCACGGAAGCGGAGAAGCTGCGCTTGCTTTCCAAACCCGATAATCCCTACAGCCGCTGCGTGTACCGCTGCGGGCTGCGCATCGTGGATCACCAATCTGTGATGATCGCCTTTGAGGATGGCGCAACCGCGGATTTCACCATGAACGGCGGCGCGGCGAAGTCTTCGCGGCGCATCCATATCACCGGCACGAAGGGGGAAGCCGCGGGCCGGTTTGAGGAGGAGCGGTTCACCCTGTCGCGGATCGTGCCCGAAGCGGAAGGCGGCGTTGAGCAAACAACGGTGGAAACGCCGGCCGCAGAGGCGGGCGCGGACAGCGCGGCGGAGCAATCGTCGGGCCGCGAGCATGGCGGGGGCGACCACGCGCTGGTGATGGATTTTGTGGCGATGCTCAGGGGAGAACCGACGTCCGTCTGCTCCGCGACGCTGGAGGATTCCCGGGTCGGGCACCGGCTGGCGTACCTGGCGGAGGATTCGCGGGAGCGCGGCGGAGAGCGGATGGCATATTGATTTGCCGCATCCGATGGAAAGAGGCAGGATGATGAAGGTTTTATTGACCGGAGGGACGGGGTTCCTCGGATCACGGGTTCAGCGGTACCTGCGGCAGGGATACGAAGTCGGCACGCTGCCGTCGGCACTGCTGCGCGGGGAGCTGACCGCAGCGCGCATGGAGCGGCTTGCGGAAGCGGTTGCCGCCGAGAAGGCGGACGTGCTGTTTCACGCGGCGGCGATCTCGGACACGGGGTACGCCCAGCAGCATCCGGAAGAATCCTACCGGGCGAATGTGTGTTTGCCGCAGACGCTGGCGGGTATCGCGGCCAAGCTTCGATGCAAGTTTGTGTTTTGCTCGTCCGATCAGGTGTATGGCGGATGCGCGGGCAAAGGCCCGTTTGCGGAGGATATGCCGCTAAAGCCGGTAAACGTCTACGGCCGTCACAAGCTGGAGGCCGAGGCGCTGGTGGCTGAGGCGGCACCCGGCGCGGTATCCCTAAGGCTGACCTGGATGTACGATCTGCCCGCCTGCCGGCTGCCGTCCCACCGCGACCTGCTGCTCCAGATGCTGCTCGCGGCGGTGCGCCGGGAACCGCTGCCCCTGTCCGCGACGGATTACCGTGGCGTCACCTATGTCGGGCAGGTACTGGAGAATTTACCCATGGCGTTCGCATTGCCGGGCGGGGTATATAATTTCGGCAGCGGGAGCGATCAAAATATTTTTCAGATTGCTGTGGCATGGCGCGGGGAACTGGGGCTTGACGGGCTGGAAATACAGCCTGTGGACGGAAATCTGCGCAGCCTGTGCATGGATATGGGCAAGACAAAGGCTGTCGGAATCGCATTTGACGAAACTATTTTTGGGATTCGGCGCTGCATTTCGGATTATGGATTGGACAAATTGTAGTTTATGGTATATAACTAAAGAGAACTTGTATTATTCGTATCACAGAAGCAATAATAACGTGAAATCCAATTCACAAAAGGCTTGTACGGGCTGTGCCAACCTAATTCCGAATGAAACGTATTAACGTTTCAATATAAATGGGAGGTCAAAAACATGAAAAAGATCCTTGCCTTGGTCTTAACTGTCCTACTGACCGTCTCCTGCATCGGCTTTGCCTCTGCCGAGGATGATATTACCCTGGATGTCATCATCGCCCAGTACGGCAACAATACCAACGATTGGTTTACGGGCACCGGTATCAACGGCTCCAACTTTGTCGAGCTGTTTGAAGCGGCCAACCCCGGCATCAAGCTGAATCTGGAGGTTGTTTCCTGGAACGACTTGTACACAGTAGTCGGCACCCGTATCAGCAACGGAAACGCCCCCGACATTCTGAACTGTGATACATTTTCCGACTTTGCGACAGAGGGCCTTCTGCTTCCTGTAGCGGACTACTGCTCGGAAGAACTGTACAACGATTTCTTCCCGTCCTTCATTGCGCAGTCCGTGATCGACGACGTGGTATGGGCCGTGCCGGATCTGGCGTCCGCCCGCGCCCTGTACTACAACCAGGACATGTTTGACGAAGTCGGCATCGAAGTGCCCACGACCTGGGCTGAGCTGGAAGACGCCTGCCAGGCGATCATTGATTACTATGGCGGCGACGTGTACCCCTGGGGCATCGATATGACCACCGACGAAGGCCAGGCTGCGTTCTCCTACTATGTGTGGAACAACGACGGCGGCTTTGTGGATGCGGACGGCAACTGGGCGCTGAATTCCGCGGCAAACGTCGAAGCCATCAACTTTGCCATCGGCCTGTATAACCAGGGTTATACCAACCCCAACCCCGCCACCCAGACCCGTTATGATCTGCAGGATATGTTCGGCGCAGGCAAACTGGCGATGGTCATCGCCCCCAACCAGCTGCCGACCTACCTGGATGAGAAGGGCTACACGGTCAACTACGGCACGGCCGCGCTTCCGCATAACGAAGGCGCCACCGGCGGCGCAACCGGTATCATGGACCGCATCATGGCGTTCAAAGATGATTCGTACGAAGACCAGGATGCCCGCAACGCCGCGATCGGCGCATTCCTCGACTTCTTCTACAGCCCCGAAATGTACACCGGCTGGGTGAGCATGGAAGGCTTCCTGCCCGCCGTGAACTCCGCGGTCGCCTATCTGGTGGAAGCGGATCCCAGCTTCGGCGCATGGCTGGATGTGCTGGACAGCTGCCAGTTCTATCCGACCGCCAAGAGCGAATGGGTAGACGTGAAGCAGGGCGCTATCGAGGTGGAACAGAACGCGCTGCTCGGCGGCGACGTACAGACCCTCCTGGACAGCCTGCAGGAAAAAGTGACACAATAACCGCATGATGTACAGAGGGCCCGGTTTTGCCGGGCCCTCCCTTATTGGAAGAGGAGGGGATCTGATATTGAACTCGATTCTTGTGCGCCGCAAATGGGAACCGTATCTGTGGCTGCTTCCCAGTATGCTGCTGATGACGATCTTTATCGTCTTCCCGATCATCATTGTATTTAAGCTTTCCTTCAGCGATATTTCCAAGGCCGGTGTCGTAGGCTCGTTCGTCGGGCTTGCCAACTTCAAGGCCGCCATTACCGATGATGTGTTTGGCACCGTGATGCTCAACACGCTGATATGGGTGGTATCGGTCGTCGGCATATCCACCCTGCTTGGGTTTGTTGTCGCTATGATGATGAACTCAAAATTCCACGGGCGAAAGCTTGCGCGTTCGATCGTGGTGTTTCCCTGGGCAACTTCGCTGGTCATTCAGGCTTCCATTTGGAATTATATTATTAAATTTGAATACGGTAACCTGAACAATATCCTGCTCAATCTCGGCATCATTCAGGATGCCGTTAACTGGCGCATCTCCTACCAGGTCGAGTTTATGTGGGAGTGCGGCGTCGGTATTTTCGTTACGGTTCCGTTTGTGGCCTTCTGCGTGCTGGCGGGGCTGCAATCCATCGACAACGCCTATTACGAGGCCGCTACGGTGGACGGCGCCGGAATGTGGAAAAAGCTGACCCATGTTACCCTGCCGCTGGTACGGCCGGCGCTGATGGTCAGCACGGTGCTCAATATTATTTATGTATTCAATTCGTTCCCGATCATCTACACCATTACCAAGGGCGCTCCCGCCAATAAGACCGACACGATGGTTACCTACCTGTACATGCTTGCCTTCTACGACCAGGAAAAAGGTCCGGCTACCGCGCTGTCGGTGATCGGCTTTGTCATCCTGTGCGTCGTGGCCGGCTTGTACATGATGATTTCCATTCAGAAGGATGAGCAGTGAAGATGAAGAGAATGAATGCAGATAGCTTACGGAAAAGAAATATACGCGCGCTGGGCGTCGTGCTCGCGGCGCTGGCGGTTTTCATTGTGCTGCTGTCGTTGCCCGTATACCGGTTCAGCACCGATTTGTACGTTAAGAAATCCAGCAATACCTTCGTGGGAGATGAAAAATACATAGCGGCCCGCGCGGAGGTGGATGCCGCGGCGGAGGACTATCAATCCGGCGGCGTATACGGCGACGTGCAGGTAACCGAAACGATTACCGAGCGCGTGAATTCCAAGGGAGAAACCACCTCGCTGATCGCCTTCCACGTCATCGGAACGGTATCGCGCACCGGATGGAGCTTTATACAGTCCGGCCTGCCCGCGGGCAAGCTGCTTGTGTGGATGCTCGCGGCGGTGCTGCTGGCCGTGGGCATGCTGGCGGTTACGCTGCCCGGAACGCTTTCCCAAAATCCGTCGCGCCTGAGTAAACGCATCAGCCTGCTGCGGCAGGCGGCCTGCGCGCTGGCGCTGTTTGCCATGCTGCTGGTGCCGGTGTTCAACTTCTACACGGTCAGCATGTTCCAGCGGCAGATCATCAATCAGCTTTCCCAGGAGATGACGCCGCGGCTTACAGCGCTGATCGCTTCGGCAAATGCTTTTTTGTATAACGGGCAAACGGCAAACGATGCGGCGCAGCTGCTGGAAGGCCTTACCCAGCAGGCGCTGCCGACGCTGTGGATCATGCTGCCCGCGCTGTTTGCGCTGCTGGTGGGGATGATTCTGCTGACGAAGGAATCGCTCAAGCACACTCTGGCGCGCGGCGCGCTGTACGCGGCCGTCGTCGTGATGTGCGTCATCATCCTCTATCCGTACTACGTCATGCTGATCACCGCCTTCCGCGACAATGCCGAGACCACGGATATGCACTTCACCTATATCTTCCCCACCCACTGGGTGTGGTCTAATATCACGGATATCATACACCGCAACGTGCTGCGTTTCCTGAGCAACTCCATGCTGCTGTCCGTGGGCGCAACAATGCTGTCGCTCGCCTGCGGCATACCGGCGGCGTATGCCATGGCGCGTATGCGCTTCCGCGGTAAATCCGCGTTTCTGGGCTTTGTGATTATCAGCCAGATGTTCGCGCCCATCGTGCTGCTGGTGGGCATTTCGCAGCTGATGAACTTTCTGCACCTGAGCGATACCATATGGGGACTGATCCTGATCAACGCGGCGTTTAACCAGGCGTTTGCCATCTGGCTGATGTACGGCACGTTTTCGGCGATCTCGCCGGAGATGGAGCAGGCGGCCAGCATAGACGGCTGCAGTATCGGCGGCGCGCTGTGGAACGTGCTGCTGCCTATGGCGGCACCCGGCATTGTTACCACGCTGATTTTCGTGTTCATCAATTCCTGGAACGAGTACACGATTTCCACTGTGCTTATTTCCACACCGATTAAAAAGCCGATCACAGTCGGCATCACACAGTTCAGCTCGTTTAACATGATCGAGTGGCAATACCTGTTTGCCTCGGCGCTGCTGGCGACAATTCCGGTGGTGATACTGTTCATGCTCATCGAAAAGCATCTGGTGGCGGGGCTTACCTCCGGCGGCGTGAAAGGGTAACGGCGGCCCGCGCTGCAGCTTAATGGAAAACGAGGCTTACGCAGTATGCCGATTAAAACGCACTGCTGTTTACACCACAGAAAACACTTAAAAATCGGATATTGATTTTTACGGCCGCGTGCAAGCCGTCGGGCATATCGAGGCGCCGGGGACCGCTGTTTGATCCCGGGGCTTATCGATTGGGCGGCCGGCAAACGGGCGGATAAACTGCCGCCGGACAGGCAGTTCAAACTTGTTACCATAATCATCAACGGAAAGGTGATCCAACATGAAGTATGAAGTATTCGCAACCTATGACCAAATGTGCCGCAGAGCCGCCAACCTGATCTCCGCCCAAATTATTCTCAAGGAGGATGCGGTGGTCGGGCTGGCTACGGGATCGACCCCGCTGGGCATTTATAACACGCTGGCGGACTGGTACGCAAAATCGGATCTGGACTTTTCCCGGGTGCGTACGGTCAACCTGGATGAATACTGCGGGCTTCCGTTTGAGGATCCGCAGAGCTACCATTATTTTATGCAGACCAACCTGTTTTCCAAAATCAATATCAAGCCGTCCAATACGCACCTGCCCAACGGACTGGCTCCGGATATCCGGGAGGAATGCAAGCGGTACGACGCGCTGATTAACAGCCTCGGCGGGATCGATATCCAGCTTCTGGGCATCGGCCACAACGGGCATATCGGGTTTAACGAGCCGTCCGATACGTTTTCCAAGGATACGACGCATATTCAGCTGACCGAAGATACCATCCGGGCGAATTCCCGCTTTTTTAAGTCGCCGTCCGATGTTCCCCGCAGCGCACTGACCATGGGCATGCGCTCCATCATGTGTTCCCGCAAAATCATCCTTGTCGCAAACGGGAAGGAAAAAGAAGAGATTATCCACCAGGCAATGGAAGGCCCTATTACCCCCAGGCTTCCAGCGTCCATTTTGCAGCTCCATCCGGATACGACCGTCCTGTTTACCATCGAATAATACCAGCCCCGACGGGAAGCCGTAAAAGCAATATGGAATATGAAAAACCATATATTTCCGAAATTATCCCGGGCGGCACAACGGCCAGACCCGGGCTTTTTCCCGCACGGCGAATGGCTCTGCAAAGGGGAATTTCCGTTAGATACGCGAAATTGCGGCAAAAAATATCCTGCACAGCTGACGGCCTGCGTGCAGGAGTGGCGCGGCTTGCAGCAGGTCAGAAAGATCGCTTTCAAGCCGGTTTTGCGGTTTTGCGTGTTATGCACAGCGATGTATTTTTGTAAGCTGCCGGGCCCGTGCCATCCGCAGACGGATACAGCGCGATATCAGCAATGTCCGCGCTTGTGATGATGAAACCGGCCGCATAGAGAGGGCGCAGGGTATCAGCGGATCTTATACGTCCGCACGGTTTCGGCAAACGCCCGGATGTTTGCCTCGGGCGTTCCCGTGGGCAGCGCGCAGCCCGCGCCGATCACCAGCCCTTTTCCCTGGAAGGTTTCCAGCACCTTTTGCGTTTCCGCGCGCATCTGGTCAGGGGTGCCAAAGAAGAAGAGACCGGAAGGATCGATCGGGCCGAACATCGTGACGTGCTCTTTTTTTAAGATTTCCGCCGCCCGGGGGATATTGGTTTTATAGTCCACCTCGATGGCCGGAAAGCCCGCGGTGGCCACATCCGCCAGAATACGGTCAAGATTGCCGCAAATGTGGCATATCGTCTGGATTCCGGCGGCCTTCAGCGCTTCCGCGAGTTTCTTGTGAAACCGGAACGAATAGGTTAAATACATATCACGGCTGATCAGATCGGGCCCGCAGGAGCTGTCCCCGAAGCTGGTGATATCCGCGCCGGCCTGCTTCATCAGCTTATGGAACGCGATGTGAAAATCCGTCGCCCGATCAATCAGCGCCAGCAGATCATCCTGCAAATCCTCATCCATCAAGTCCGCCATAAAATCGCTCATGCCGTAGGAGAGCATCGCGAGGCTGAAGCCCGCCTGGTCGCAGTTGCCCCGCAGCAGCAGGTCGTTACCGACCTCCCGCTTGATCAGCCGGATGGCATCCAGATTGATCGCGATGCGTTTGGACTGTAAGAGCTTTTCGGGGTTGAGGGCCTCCATGAGCACGGGAATATCGGTGGACAGATTGCCGATGGAGCGCGCGGGCTCATCATCGGGATAATCGGTGGGAACGCCGATCGCCGAGGATTCCATGCAGGTGTCAATGTCCACCAGCATGCCGTCCATGCCGTATTTTTCCGCAAAGCGAATGTGGGTATCGGCAATCTTGCGGGCGCTGCTGCGGTACTCGCCCATCGTATAGCCGGCCTCCTGTGCCGCCGGCATAAAGCTGTGCAGCATCATCGGCACGCGATCCGCGGTGCCGCCGTTGAGTGTGGTCATGATTCTTTCGTATCCGGTCATAAGGCTCCTCCTTTATCCGATGCGGCCTTTGAATCTGTCCGCTGCTCCTGGCTGCCGCCGGGGCGCAAGCGTGAAAACTGCGTATTTGCGCCGGTGCCAAACGTTGATCAATCGTCCCGGCATGGTGCGGCAGCTGTATTTTTCGGCGGCATGCATCCTGCCGCCCAAGTGATTGTTATTATAAGCACAGCTTTTGCAATTTGACAACCCCCCGCAGTATGAGCGGCCGGCCGAGCCAATCAGTCCTGGTTTGGGCCCTGGCGATACTGATTGGGAGAGATGCCGACGGTTTTTTTAAACACCTTTGAAAAATAACTCTGATCGGAAAATCCGACCGCCATCCCGATCTGGGAAAGCGGATATTGTGTGGATGTCAGCAGCCGTTTGGCTTCCTCGATCCGGACATGGTTGACGTATTCGCGGAAGCCCAGGCCTAGCTTTTGGATAAACAGGGCCGATACATAGCTTGCGCTCAGCCCTACAACCTCCGCGATCTGCCGGAGGGTAAGCGGCTGGGTATAATGGGTGGAGATATAGTTGACCGCTTCCTTGATGGCCGCGTTCCGGCTGACGGCTTTCCGCTCTGATATCGAGGCGACAAAGCTTTCTACGATCTCCTGAAGCTGGAAACAGATCGATTCGTAGCTATCCAGCGTGTTCAGCTGCAGCAGATAGTTTTGGGTTACTTCGTAGATCAGGCCGATATCGGCGCCGTCATCAATCGCGATGCGGGAAAGCAGCGTCGTCAGCTCAACGGCGTGGCTTTTGACGGATTCAAGCTTCCCGCCGTCTGTAAAAAGCACGTAACCCAGCAGCTCGTTGAGGATGGCCTTGGCCGCGGAAAGGTCGGCCAGCTTCACCTTATGGAGAAGCTCCTGTTCTTTTTGGTAGATGAACTGCTTCTTGTCGGGCGCGGCTTCGCCCTTGTACATCTGGATGCTTTCGTTTATGCGCGACTGCTGGTATAGTTTCTTTTGCTTCTCCAGCAGCAGCAGCCGTTCGGACGGCATGAGCGGCTCCAGAATAAAGCTGATCAGCTTGCTGATCTGGCTGACCCGGGAAGGCGCGATGACCCGCATGCCCTTCAATTCGTCATACAGGGACAGGCAGACGTCGGCGGGCAGATTGTACTGCCGGGACAGGTCGGTTATCAGCGTGCTGTCCGGCTCGTCCATTAAAAACGGCCCCACGATGATGATCCCCAAAATCGCGTCGCGGTACAGCAGGGGATAGGCGATATGGTTCATATTCGCATGGCAGGTGAAAATATAGCTTTCGCCCAGCTCCGCGGCGCGGATGCCGCCCTTGAGGTGCTCCTGCTCGCATTCACCGGACCGGAACACCTTTTGTTTCAGCACCTTGCAATAGCTGGTGGAGCTGCCGGCATCCAGCAGCGACGCTCCCTTTTCATCCAGCAGATGGATCGGCAGCTCAAGGCAGCAGGAAAGCACACTGAGCATCTCGGTCAGCTTTTCCCGGGAGATCATCGAATCAATCGCAAATGCCATCATAAACCTCGAATAAGTACCAAAAATCATAAATATTTACAAGAGATTTGTACAAAATGGAGTATACTACGGTTATTACATAAAGGCAATAGCGTGAAGGGAGCGCGAATTATGGATATGCAGATTATTTCCGAGATGCTTCAAAAAGGAAAGGCAAAGGATGTCAAAATGCTGGTGCAGCAGGCGATCGACGAAGGGATTCCCGCCCAGACCATTTTATCCGAAGGGCTGCTTTCGGGCATGGATATCATAGGCAGAAAATTCAAAAACAACGAGGTTTTTGTGCCGGAGGTACTGGTGGCGGCCCGCGCGATGAACCAGGGCGCGGCGCTGCTGAAGCCCCTGCTGGTAGCGGAAGGCGTGAAAGCCAGCGGCAAGGTTTGCATCGGCACGGTGAAAGGCGACCTCCACGATATCGGAAAAAATCTGGTTAAGATGATGATGGAGGGCAAGGGCCTTGAGGTGGTTGACCTGGGTACGGACGTATCGCCCGATACCTTTGTGCAGACCGCCAGGGAACAGAATTGCCAGATCATCTGCTGCTCCGCGCTGCTGACCACCACGATGGGCGTGATGGGCGACGTCGTTAAGGCGGCGGAAGCGGCCGGTATTCGCGACAAGGTGAAGATCATGGTCGGCGGAGCCCCGGTAACGCAGGCGTTCTGCGAGCAGATCGGCGCCGACGCCTACACGCCGGATGCCGCCAGCGCCGCAGAAAAAGCCGTGGCGTTCTGCGCGGCATAAGCACCGCGAAATCGCGGCAAACCGCCGGAAAAACAATCGGGAGAGGCAATCGATGAAAAATAGAAAATGGGTTTTGGGTTTCGCGGCGCTGGTTGTAATCGCCGGTTTGCTGTACGGGGCATATGTCATCTTGATGCCGGAGGGTAAAACAGGCGCCAAACAGATTACCTTTACCGTAACACAGGCCGATGGCCAGACTCAAACGTTTGCCATCAGCACCGATCAGGCCTATCTTCGCAAAGCGCTGGAGGCACAGGGGCTGATTGCGGGCGAAGAGAGCGACTATGGAATGTACGTGAAGACCGTCGATGGAACGACGGCCGACGAGAGCAATCAGGAGTGGTGGTGTTTTACCCAAAACGGGGAAACCCTCATGACGGGCGTGGACACCACGCCGATTGCGGACGGTGATTGTTTTGAAGCCGCACTCACGACAGGATACTGAAATGGCAATGAGTCCGGCAAAACCGAAGCGTCGCGGCGTAATCACCGTAAAACAGCTGGTAATGCTGGCGCTTTGCACGGCGATTCTTCTTGCGGTGCAGGTAGCGATGGCACCGCTGCCCAACATTGAGCTCGTATCGCTGCTTGTGGTGCTGTATACGCTGTTTTTCCGGTGGCGGACGCTGCTGATCCTGTACGCCTTTGTGCTTTTGGAGGGTTTGCTGTACGGCTTTGGCCTGTGGTGGATTCATTATCTGTATGTATGGACGGTGCTTTGGGGCGCGGCCATGCTGCTGCACCGCATGAAGGGTACCGCCGGCTGGGTGCTGCTGCTGGCGGGATACGGGCTGTGCTTCGGCCTGCTGTGCTCGGTTGCCTATCTTTTTATCGGCGGCCCCAAAGCGGCTTTCAGCTATTTTATCAGCGGGATTCCGTTTGATCTGGCCCATTGTGCCGGAAACGCCGTGATCGGTGCGGTACTGTTCCACCCGCTGCGCAGGCTGTTTACGCGCTTTATGCCCGCCGTTTCCTGATGATACGCACTTCACGCAAATCCGAAAAAGGAGATCCTGTCGATGCAAAAGAATTTTCTGTGGGAGGCTGCAGGCGCCTCGCCTAAAAAGGCCATCCCCGTACTATCCTTCCCCGCCGCGCAGCCCCTTGGCATTACGGTAAACCAGCTGGTGCACAGCGCGGAGCTGCAGGCACAGGCGATGGCGTACGTAGCGGAACACACGCCGACGGCCGCCGCCATCAGCCTGATGGATTTATCCGTCGAGGCGGAAGCCTTCGGGGCAACCGTCCATTTCAGCGACGACGATGTGCCCAATATTACGGGGCAGCTGATCGCGGACGAAGAGGCCGCAAAGGCGATGACGGTTCCTCCGTTTTCGGCCGGCAGGGCGTCCCTGTGCGTGGAGGCGGTGCGCCTGGCCAAGGCGCGTATTCACGGCAAACCGGTGCTGGCCGGGGTTATCGGCCCCTATTCGCTGGCCGGACGCCTGATGGACGTAACGGAAATCATGTATACCTGCTACGATGATCCGGATACCGTGCATCTGGTGCTGGACAAGGTGACGGATTACATTATCGACTATTGCAAGGCGTTTCGGGATGCCGGTGCGGACGGTGTGATGATGGCGGAGCCACTGGCCGGACTTTTAAACGCGGATATGGCGCGGGAGTTTTCCTGCGCGTATGTGTCGCGGATCATCGAAGCGGTGCAGCGGGAGGATTTTCTGGTTGTATACCACAACTGCGGCAACGCCGTAACGTCCATGCTGCCGGAGATCTTCGCCATGAAGGCGGCGGGCTACCATTTCGGCAACGCCGTGGACATGGCGCAGATTATGGCGCATGCCCCGGCGGACGCGCTTTGCATGGGCAATCTCGATCCCGCCGGGCAGTTTGCAAACGGCACAACTGTATCCATCCGCGAAGCGACGCGCGCGCTGATGGAACGCTGCGGCGGCTATCCTAATTTTATTCCGTCCTCCGGCTGCGATATTCCCGCCCATGCCAAATGGGAAAATATCAACGCCTTCTTTGATGCGCTGTCCGGGCTGGCCTGACGGTGTGTATGGAGATGATGAAGATGAAGGAACAGGCTTTGATCGAAAGCGCCCTGCAATGCGGCGCGGCGAAGGCGGCGGTGATTCCGGCGGACCGCATCGTGCTTTCCGCTTCCTTTCGTGAAATCTGCCGCAGCAACGGCTGCGGCAACTATGGGCGATGCTATATGTGCCCGCCGGATGTGGGGGAGATCGAAACCCTCATGGAAAAGGTCAGGCAGTTTCCCCGGGGGCTTTTGTACCAAACCATTACCCCGCTGGAGGATTCCTTTGATATTGAAGGCATGACGGCCGCATCCGCCGAGCATGCGCAGGTAAGCCAGCGGTTGCAGCAAGCCGCAAAAGGCCTGGGGCTGCAAAAAACGCTGCACCTTACCTGCGGCGGGTGCCATTTGTGCGAAACCTGCGCCAAACGGGAGAATCAACCCTGCCGCTTTCCGGACAAGGCGCTGCCGTCCATGGAAAGCTATGGGATTGACGTATACCAGACCGTGCGGGATACGCCGCTACGATACATCAACGGGCAGGACACGGTAACATTTTTCGGCCTTTTGCTCTGGGAGGATTAGCATGTCTGTTTTGCGTGTTGTACAAAACGGCGCTTCGCAAACGATAGCGTTTGCAGGTACGCCGATGCTGTCCGATGTTTTGGAGAAACACGGCTTTGCGGTCGCGCATCCGTGCGGCGGCCGCGGCGTATGCCAAAAATGCGCCGTGGAGGTTTCGGGCGCCGTGTCCGCACCAAACGAAGCGGAACTGCGCGCGGGCAAACGCCTGGAGTGCCAGATACGGCTGCTGGGGGACAGCACGGTTGTACTGCCGCAGGCAAAGGAGATCGCCGTGGAGATGCAGGGCGCAAATCCGGCGGTGCCGCGGGAAAACGCGGCGGAGGGATACGGGGCTGCGCTGGACGTGGGCACGACCACGCTGGCCCTGCGGCTGTACGCGCTTTCCGATGGCCAATGCCTGGGCGAAGCCGGGATGATCAATCCGCAGACCGCCGTTGCCGCGGATGTGATGGGGCGTATTCAGGTAGCCATAGAAGGCGGGCTTGCCAGGCTAAAGGAACAGGTCAATCAAGCCGCGGACCGGCTGCTGACCCGGGCGGCGCAAAGCGCGGGCATTATGCCCGGGCAGGTTAAAACCCTGGTGGTGACCGGCAACACAACGATGCTGTATCTGTTTACGGGTCGGGATCCCCGCTCCCTTTCGCGGGCGCCCTTTGAAGCGGACTGCCTGTTTGGCCTATGGAAAGATCAGGCGGGACGGCAAATGTATTTACCCCGGTGCATGAACGCCTTTGTCGGCGCGGATATTACCTGCGCGGCGCTGGTGTCCGGCATATGCGGGAAGGCCGAAACCGCGCTGCTTTGCGATATCGGAACCAACGGGGAAATCGCCCTGTGGAAGAAGGGGCGGCTGTATGTAACCTCAACGGCCGCCGGACCCGCGTTTGAAGGCGCGGGGATCACCTGCGGGTGTTCCAGCATTGAGGGAGCTATCGATCGGGTTTGGACAGAGAACGGACAGCTGCGCGTCCATACGCTTGGCAATGCGCCCGCCGTCGGCGTTTGCGGCTCCGGACTGATCGATGCGGTAGCGGCGCTGCTGCAAACAGGGAATGTGGATGAAACGGGCGCGATGGAGCCCGATCAGGTGAAGCTGGCGGAAAACGTTGCGCTGATGCCCGCGGATATCCGCGCCGTACAGCTGGCAAAAGCGGCGATTGCCGCGGGGATTCGCTCTTTGCTGCACCAATCGGCAACGGCGATGGAAGAGATTCAATCACTGATTATCGCGGGCGGCTTCGGCAGCCATTTGGATTTGGGAAACGCGGCCGCGATCGGCCTGATTCCATCTATGCTGGTGCCAAGGGCGCGGTGTGTGGGCAACGCGGCCCTGGCCGGCGCTGCGGATATTCTGCTCAATCCGGACGCTTTGCGGGAATCCGAACGCATCGCCGCGCTGGCAACCCATGTCAACCTTGGGGGCAATCCGTATTTCAACGAATGCTATATGGAACAGATGATGTTTGAATGAGCGGCTGTTGGTAAAACGCAGGATATACATCCCGGAAGAACAACCTATGTGTCTTTGCAACACAAAAACGAAATCATTGCAGTTAGATAAGATAAGCGCTATGGCTGTATGCAGCACCGTTGCAGGGCATTAAAAACCGGAAACCGTTGTTATGTAACGGTTTCCGGTTTGCTGTGATTATACGGGCAAACGGTGGTTTTTCAGCTGTTGCGCCGGTCTATGGGCAGTGCATCGTCATTCCATACGATGCTGGCGGATTTCCATTTGGCGGTATACGCCGGCTTTCCGAAGTTGATGCCGAGCGTGAACGGAGCGGCATCAATATCGTCGTTGATCAGCTTTTCGCACAGCTCAATCATGTCCTGTACGCGTTGGATACCGTTTGAGATATAGTGGTTTGTATACCGGATGCCGTCCTCCTGCCGCCGGTGCCCCGGCAGATGAACCAGGTCACGGTTTTCCGGCTTTTGCAGGAATGCGGCAAACGACCGGAGGGAGGTAAGGTATTCCGGTATGGGCAGCGAGCCCGGTACCTGCATCCATACGCCCAGCGCATCGCCGATGAAGATTAACCGGTGGTACCGATCGACATACGCAACGGATCCCGGGGAATGCCCGCCCACCTCAAAGACCTCGATTTGGATGTCTCCGCCAAGGTCGATTGTACTTCCCTGTTCTACGGGGATAACATCGTCGGCGGTGGTTTTGCTGTGCGGCATCATGGTGCGCAGGAAACCGTCCAGGAGGGGAATATCGCGCTTGCCCATGTAAAACTTGCCAAAACGGTCCGCATGGTACATGTGGTCGCCGTGCACGTGCGTAACGGCCAGCTCCACGGGCAAGCTGGTCAATGACCGGATGAGGCGGATGATATCGCCTTGGCCCATGCCGGTATCGATGACCAGCGCTTTTTCCTTGCCCTCTACCAGATAGAAGGAGGAATCGGTGCCGTCTTCGATATGCCATACGCCCGGCATCAGCCATTCAACGTCGTAACGGGTGGCCTTGCTTTGTGCAAACATCCAGTCGCGGGCCTGCGTATCCGCATAGGCAGGCACCCACGCGCAATGCGGATGCACATGCCAGGTCTTGGGCAGCTCGCCCTTTTTATATTCGGTATAGTGTACGTTTTGGTTGCCCACGCCCCGCAGCGAGGCCACCAGCGTTTTGGTGCCGCACAGGTCGTCCATGCCCAGGGCGGTTTGATATTCGGCTACGTTCACCACCGGATCGTCCTGCGCATGGAATGCCCATACGGGTGTGAATTTTGCGTTTCGGATTTCCATCGGATCCGCCGCCCCGCAGATGGGCATTGCGGCGGCAAACAAGGCAGGATAGCGCGAGATGGCTTTCCAGGTGCCCATGCCGCCCATCGATAAACCGGTTATGTAGATGCGCTGCATATCCACGGGCTGCTGCTGTTTCATGGAAATCATGTAGATTTCCTTTACGATCGTATCGAGAATGGGAATTTCGTTCCACGTATGATCCGGCGGACAAACGGGCGCCAGCAGAAAACAGGGATGCTTCGCCTGCTGCTGCGGCGTAACCAAGGCGGTGATGTCCGCAAGCGCCAACGCGTTCATCGGGTCCTCGCTGCGCTCGCCGGCGCCGTGCAGAAAGATAACGAGCGGATAGCGCTGTTTCTCCTCGGCCTGCGGGCTGAAAAGCATATATTGTACGGCCGTTGCGCCGTTAATCGCGGTGTGCTTTGTAAACCGCTTTTTTAGGAGCTCCTCAGCAGAGTCGGGGCCCATGGAATAAAACTTATCCGGATCATATAAAAATTCGCGCATCATGCCGTAGGACGCGGACAGGCACTTGAAATCGTGCCCGAACGCGGAAAAATTTTTTTCCTTGCCGACGATAACACCCGAAAGGATACGCTTGACGAGGGTTCGGATATCCTTGATATACTGTCCGGTCAGCTGGACGGGCGACTGGTAGTAATGGCCGGTATAGACCATGATATCGTCCAGGCGCATGGATTCGATGCGCTGATAGAAGAACTCCAGGTGCATCGCAAACTCTGCGAGCGGACGCGACGAAGAGCCCTGCATCCAGAAGGATCCGGAGCCAATGCTGTCGCCGCTGAAAACGAGGTTGTTTTTGGGATCGAACAGCGCGATGCTCCCGATGGAATGGCCCGGCAAAGCGATCGTTTCAAAGCAATACCCGCCCAGGGGAAAAGTGTCGCCCTGTGAAAGCGGTGTGAGCCAGCTTTCCTGCACGTCGGAGTGGAAGGCGCTCACAAGCAGGGGATAATCCCGCATGTCCATGTAAATTTTGCAGCCCGCATCGGCAAACGCCTTGGTGGACGCGCCGATATGGTCGCCGTGCCCGTGCGTAATCACCACATCCAGCGGGAGGCCGGTGAGGGAACGCACCGTCTCATACAGGCCGGTTACAGTGTCCAGCGTATCGATTACAAGCGCGCGCTGTGTGCCGCAAATCAGGTAGGCGTCTACGCTGTGCTGGTGTCCATTGACGAATTGCTGCTGCGTAAAGCGCCACAGCGAGTCGTTGACAGGGGTAATTTGAATGCTGTTATTCATAAAGTGTTTCTCCTAAAGCGCCTGTGGCACAGCCAAAGACAGCTTTGTGCTTGTACTGTATCATCGGGGGAAAACCAACGCAGACGCACGTTTCCTACCGTGTATCATTTCGTCAGATCACATACTGGTACATGTCTGCCGAACGAATGAACGTAACAGGCAGCTGAGCATCGATCAGATCGCGAATCCAGTTGGCCGCCCATTTCATGCCGAGCTCTTCCATGCTCATATGCCCAAGGTGCAGCAGCGCCTGGTGCTTGCCGAGCTGGCCGGCGTCGCGGATATAGGATACGGTGGTCCAGTCAATGGCTTCGCCGGGAATTAGAACGTCAATATGGTTGTCGTTGGCGTACTGCGTCGCTTTCTTTTCATCAAAAAGGATGTGCCCGATGAACGCGACGGTGGTGATCTCGGCATCGATATTGCCGATGACGCGCACGGCATTCAGCCCGATCTTGTCTTTCAGAAAGCGGGCGAGGTTGCGCACCGTGATCGGCGGCAAACGGAACTGGAACTGAAAGCCCTCTTCGCGCTCAAGATAATCCTGCCAGCCCAGCTCCATCATGATGCCATACATAATGCCGTCCGGTTTATCGGCATGAATATGGTCATGGTCACGCCAGACAGCGATGCCGTGCCGGTTAAGCAGCGCAAGCTTTTCTTTGTAGATTTCGTTATTTTCCAGCCAATCGGTGGTATCCATATGGGTATAAAACGTCGGCTCGTGAACGACAATCAGATTGGCGCCCAGGGCGATCGTTTTTTGAATAACTTCAACCGAGGCGGCTACCGTCGTTACGATGCCGGTGCACTCGTCGTCGGGATTACCGCATTTATAGCCGTCGCAGGTCGGCTTGTCTCCCGTCAATGCGGGATGGTGGGAAAGGATTTTTTCAATTACATCATTGATTTTCATTGTATTTTACCTGTGGCGCGCATGGCGCGGCGCCTGAAGCAATAGGCTTCGATCGTAAACAGGAGGATGGCTCCCGAAAAATAGATTGAAAACAAATAAACCGCAGGGTGGTTGCCCGTAAAGGCGAGACTGCCGCAGCCGGCGGTACCGGCTGCGGCAGTCTGAAAGCTGAATTAGTCAAGCAGTGAGTTCAGGTCGTCCAGAACGGGCTGAATCATCTGCATCTTATCGCTGACCCATTGGTCATAGTTGGTGCTGAAATCGCCGTCTTTGACGATGAGGTTTACATACTCATCCGCATAGGTCATCGAGGCAAGGTTCAAAGCCTGAGAGGAATAGGAGTTCACAAGCCAGTCAACCTCGCGATCCTTTGCCGTGGAGACTGCTGCGCGGGTCTGATAAAGCTCGGCAACGCGCTCGCGGGCACGCTCGGAGTAGCTGGGGTTGATAAAGGAATAGTCGTCCGAAAGGATAAACATATTGCCGTAGATGGGATAGGTGGAGGTATACTTCACATCCGCCGTCTTATACTCGGTATCCGCCAGCAGGTTTACAATATTGCCGTCCGCATCGTAATCCCAGTCGATTCCCGGCAGGCCCAAACGGATTCTGAGCTGACCTTCCTCGGTGCAGGAATAATCCCAAAGGCTCAGGATTCTGTCCGCCGTTTCGGCGTCGATGTTGGGCGAGAGGATATTGCAGGCCCAGAAGTTGGTGGAGGCGTTTGCATGCGCTACGCCGCTGTCATCGGTCAATACCAGCGTTACGCCTGCATCCCAGAAGCTGACGCCCAAATTGGTCTGCATTTCGCTGTCTTCTTTATCCTGATAATACGCCATGCCTTCGCCAAAGAACGCGGCTGCGTCGCCGGAGGCATCAAAGTGCGCGTGGTCATCGCCGCTTTCCAGCGTGTAAAACTCCGGATAGATGAGGCCGGCGTCATACGCTTCCTTGATACGGCCGAGGGCTTCCTTGATGCCGGTTTCTTCTTCGGCGGGGCCCCAGTGGTACTTGCCGTCCGAGCTGAGATAGAAAGCGGACTGCGTTACGCCCGAAGCATCGGTAATGGAGTCAAGGGCGTTGCCCATAAATGTCGTGGTGTTATACCAGGGATATTCGACAATGCCGGCGTCCTTGACAGCCTGCAGATAGGCCAGGAACTCGGAAAACGTGATCGTGTTGGACGCAAGGTTTGCCGAGAGGTCATAGCCGGCTTGCTCTGCCCAGTCGGTGCGCAGGTAAATGGACAGGTGCGACGTGATCGTGTCGGCCGGGAAGTTGTTTGCCATGATCGGCCGGAAGAAATAATACATGCCGCCGAGAAGGTCTTCATAATAGGCGTTGCAGGGCGACCATTCGGACGCGGCTGCCAGATTGGGATATTTTTCACGCCAATCGTCGTCCAGCTTGTACACCAGGCCCTGATCGGCATAGTTGATGGCGTCGCCTGCGGAGAAGTTCCACACACACCAGTCGGGAATGTCGTCGGCGTTGATCCAGGTGTTCAGGCGCTCGGTCCAAACGTCAAAGGTAAGGGAAGTAATTTCATAATTGATGTTAAAGGTGTCGGAAAACCACTTGTAATAATCGTTGCCATCGTTGTAATCCAGGCCGTCCTTTACCTGGATGCCGGCAAACGTAATGGTAACCGGATCGCTGTAATCACGCGCGAGGATATCCTCCGCCGTGACGGTCGCGGTGTCGGAAGTCTCAGATGCAAAAGCAACCGGTAGTGAAGCGAGCATACATACTGCCAATGCGACAGCTAGAAACTTACGGATAGTCATAATGTCTCCTCCTTGCATATTTTGGATACTAAAAAATGGGATATTGCAATTACAGTGTCGGATAAAACCTCGCCGTTTTTGGCGCATACCAACTCCCTTCCAAAGCTGTTTGTTCATAGTGGCGATGGAAACCGTGCCCTGTTTGACCACCTCCCGCGTTCAGTGCCATACATCGTTTCGTGTTGAAAATTCCACTTGCTGCTTTGTGCTTGGGATGATTTTCGTGCGATGTTAAAATGATCGTTTGCTATGGATCAGGCTTTGATAGCACCGATCATGATGCCCTTGGTAAAGTATTTCTGCAGGAAAGGATACACGCACATAATGGGAACCATCGTTGCGATAACGGCTGCCATTTTGATGGCGGTGGTAAAGTTGCGCTCGCCTACGTCCGCCATGGAGGAAGCGGTATCGACCACCGAGGAATCGATCACGATGGAACGCAGCACCTGCTGCAGCGGCTGCCAGTTGTTGGAGCGCAGGAAGATGATGGACATGAAGTATTCGTTGTACAGCTGCACCGTAACAAACAGCACCACCGTGGCCAGGATCGGCTTGGCAAGGGGCAGCATGATCTTAAAGAGGATCGTCCACTCGTTGGCGCCGTCAAGGCTGGCTGATTCCACCAGCGAATCGGGAAGCGAACAGAAGAGTTGTAGATCAGGATCATGTTAAACGTGTTCATGCCCTGCGCCAGGATAACCGACCAGATCTTTCCGGTCAGGCCCAGGCTCTTCATCACGAGGTAAAGGGGAACGATACCGCCGTTAAAGATCATGGTGATGAGAACCATGATGAAGATGGCCCTTCTGCCCGGCCAGCCGTTGCGGGACATCGCATAAGCCAGTGTGGTGCACAAAAACAGGTTCATGGGTACGCCGATGGCGATATAGCACAGTGTCGTTTTGTACCCGACGAAGATGCGGCTGTCCTTTAGCATCTCTTCATAGGCGTCAAGCACCGGCTCCTTTGGCCATATGACCCAGGTGGACTGCATGTACTCCTTATAGGAGGTAAATGAAATCGCGATAACGTTGAGAAACGGGATGATGATACAGATCGTAAACAGTGTCAATATAATCATCAGGATCCAGTCCATCAGCTCAAACCGTTGGGTTAAGCGATTGCGGACAAATTTGCTCTTTTCCATGGTTATTCTCCTTTCTCCGCTGTGCTCAGCCAAGCAGGCCGGATCCGCCCATCATCTTGGAACCCTTGTTGGCAACCACCAGCAAGGTCAGATTGACCACGGAACGGAAGAGGGATACAGCGGTAGAAAATCCGAAATCAGCGGAGCTCTGGAAGGTTACGCGGTAAATGTACATATCCAGGATTTCCGCAACGTTTTTCGTCGCTGCGTTTGACAGGTTGAAGATCTGATCAAAGCCGGCTGTCATCAGGTTGCCGGTTGTTAAGATAAACAGGATCGAAATGGTCGGCAGCAGGTTGGGAAAGGTTACGTGGGTGAGCGTTTTCCAGCGGGACGCTCCGTCGATACGGGCGGCCTCATACTGGTCCTGATCGATGCCGGATATGGCTGCCAGGTAAATGATGGAGGCATAGCCGGCGCTTTTCTAGATGTCTGTTAAATATAGAATCGGAACAAACAGGTTTTCGCTGCCCAGAATGTTTATTCTGTCCGATCCCATCGCATAGAGTGCGGAGTTTACAAGGCCGTCGGTGGACAACAGGTTGGTCATGATGGACGCGACGATGACCCAGGAAAGGAACTGCGGAAAGGTGTAAACGACTTGCATAAACTTTTTGGTTTTCCCGACACGCACCTCATTGAGCATCAAGGCAAGGATGATGGGCGCGGGGAAGCAGAACAGCAGCCGTCCCAGGTTGATGAACAGCGTGCGCCATATAGAGCGTATAAATGAAACATCACGAAAAACGGCGGTAAAGTTCTGCAATCCGGCCCACGGGGAGCCCCAAATGCCCTGCCGCACCTTGTAGGTTTTAAATGCGAGCTGCAATCCGGCCATGGGGTAGTAGGCAAAAAGGATGTACCAAGTGATCGCCGGAAGGATGAGCAAATAAATCTGCCAGTATTTTTTCATGTTGATCCAGAGCCTTTGGGCTCCGGAGGCTTGTGCGGATGTAAGGTATCTGTTTGGCATACAAACCTGTCCTTTCTGATCATGCGAGTGCCTTCACATGCCAACAACGCAAAAATGCGATGTGTTTCTTCTTTCTTTTATCGCCGCCATACTCTTGCCGCATCGGGCAGGGCTTCCTCCCTGCAAAAACGGATGTCGGGCGAACGGGTATCGCGTTGGCGATGATAATGGCGCGGCTTGTGCCGGCACCATCCCTGCAGGTTGAAATGATTCCGTATCCTGTATGTTCTCCAGCTCAGGTTCTATGGGGTGATCGGTTTGTTATATCGATTGCCGCACGCTCCTCCGTAAAAGCCTCGCATCTGCCGGCTTCCTCAATTTTCCGGGACAATATTAAAATAACGCATTGACCTTAAGAGAATGCCAAGTGAATAGCCGTATCCTATTGGTAACGCAATCAATATCCTCATGACGTTCTCCGGGTATGGGGGTATGTGTGTAATTCAAGGTGTACAATTTACAACCTTGATGGGGTAACGCTGTACATCATCCTTCCAATCGCAGGATGATCCCTAATCGCTTCTGTATGTTATATTTTACTCAACCAGCAACATATAGATAGTGCAAATGTTACGAATATTCTGTGTAATGTATACGTAAATCTATGGATTCATTTGGCTTTTACGGCGCGCTTTTGGCAGGCGGCGGCATTCCGCCTGGCAGGAAACGACCGTAAAACCATGCTGGCGCGGCGCTTTGCGGCGCGAGCGTTCGGATTGTTATGCGGGCCGTAACTGCCCGTGCGCAATTGGCGACGGAGGATGGAAAAGGATTATGAGAGAGGCTTCAAATCCAGCAGCTCAAAACTGGAGGGCGGCAGATAGAACTGAAACTTAATCTGCGAAAATTCCTGCGATATCGTGTGGTACGTCACAGAATAATCCGAGCCGGGCACCTTGTGCAGATAAGCAATATCCTCCTGGTAAAGCGGACAGGCAATGCCGGCATTTTTCATGGCCGCCCTCACGCTGGACGATGGCTTAAAGCTGTGGCGGGCCGCTTTGTAGTGGCCGTTCAAACCTTCCAAAACCAGCTGGATACTTAAATCCTTTTCCACGGGAGCGCTGCTGTCAAACGATTCATCATGCGCATAGGCAAGGCTGTAAGCGGCCTTTGTTTTGGGATGATGATAAGCTAAAATCCGGTAGGCGGCGCCTTCCCGCGTAACGCACAGGTTGGAATCCTGGTACAGGATCTCCGCGTACAGCTTTGATAACGCGTACATCGCAAAGAACGTGGGCTTATACAGACCGTGGACGGTGATCAGCCCGAAACCGCCGTGAAATTCATGCATCGGCAGCGGCTGCTCGCTCATGTTATCCAACAGGGTCCAATGGATCAGCGTAACGTCCGGCGCGTCGGCGAGCAGGGCGCTTCGTATCAGGGATGTCGCCGCAAAAGAGCTGTCATTGATGGGGTTGAAGGGATACATCGTAATGTTCCATTCGGTTACGAGGAGCGGCTTTGCTCTCATGGCGGTTCGCTGCTGGCGGGCCATGTCCAGGATTTCGGTTACGTAATTGTCGGAAAGCATCTCTTCATCATGATCGATGATCGACCGCCTGGATTTGGACGGTGCGATGGCTTTGGGAATTTCCGGATAGGCATGCAGCGTCAGGATATCGGCGAGCACGTTTTCACGCAGGGAGATCTCTTCAAAATTGCTCAGCCAGCGGTTGCCGCTCAAGCCGTGCAGCGTAATCGACGGACCCGCGATGCGTATCGAGGGAAGGACCGCACGCAGCGTGCGTACGGTTTGGATATATAATTGATGAAAGTCAAACTCGCTGCCAACCCATGAATAGTTATAAAGATCCGGTTCGTTCCAAATTTCAAATACCCAGGAGGATACCTCCGCAACGCCGTAGCGGTCTGCGCAGTGCCGGATAAACGCATTTACCAGCGCGCACCACGCGCTGATATCGACAGGGGGCGTGATATTGGCACGGTAGGAAAATACCGTCGTCTCGCCGGAGGCAAACAAAGAGGGCATGAACGTCAATTCTAGATAAGGTGTAAGGCGGATAGACAGCAGGTAATCCAGCACGATATCGATCGTTGTGAAGCTGAAGGAATACCGGCCGGATTGGTCGGTCTGTACGACCATCATTTCATCGTTGAAAATGCCGTGGAAATGAAGCCCGGTAAAATGCAGCAGGGATTTTGCGGCTTCGATCTGGCGTTGATTGGTTTTCAGCAAAACTTCATAGGCGCGCCCGATAGAGGCTACCTGGACGGCCGAGCCGTGGTAGGCCGCGACGGCGCCCGTTGCCGCGGATAAGGTAACGCTGCGCTGCGTGAGATTGGCTTCATCCGCCGTAACGGGCGGAGCGTCGTTGCCGGCGGACAGAAATTGCTTGATGTGGTCAAGGTTTATAAAGTGATAAACGGTGGAATACGGATTGCTGTTGGGGTTGGCTTGTGTTTGCGGCTGGGCGTGGGAAGGCTGGCTCAAGCGCTTGCGATACTCGCCCAGCGTCAGGTTGAAAGCGCGCTTCATCAGGATATTGGCATATTGCACCGAGGAAAAACCGCACTGCATTGCGATATCTTCCAGCGGCATGGAATCGTGGGTCTGTATCATCTCTGTCAGCGTTTTCAGCCGGATGCTGTTGAGATAATCGGAGAATTTCATTCCAATGCCCTTGTGAAGGAGCGTGGAAAGGTAGGTCGTGCTTAAGTATTCTTCCTTGGCGATTTGCTGCAGGGTTAATTTTTCACTGCTGTGCTCGCTGATGTAGCTGAGTATGCGGGTAATGCGTTCCTGGTCCTTCTGGCGCATGCACTTTATCATGTTGGTCTGCTTGTGGGGCACGCTGCGCAGAAGATACGAGCAGATTTCCAGCACTCTGCTCAGCGCCAGCATTCGATATCCGTCCTGCTTATACATGATGTCCAGATATAGATTGCACAATAGCGTCCGGATCTGGATTGCGGCGCTTGTTTCGATGCCGTTGGGCTTAAACACCAGCCCGTCCAGCGAGTGCTTAAACAGCTCCGACGAAGCCGGATTCAGCTGTAAGGCGAGCACCAGATTGGGGTCTCCGGTCTGCTCGGTGGCATGCAGTGTTTCCGCGCTGATTACGATAATTTCTCCGCGCCCCAGCGTATAGGTTTCCCCGAAAAGCAAAACGCGGATCGAGCCTTCCAGCACGAGCAAAAGCTCGATTTCTTCATGGGTGTGAAAGTGGCAGCGGTCAAGCGAATGGATAAAAATATTAAAAGGGAAACCACTGATATAATGGACGATTTCCCTGGAATCAGGTGATTGCTGCATTGCTATACCGCCTTTCAACGTGTCCGGCAATAACGATGTACTTTACTCCTACAACGTATACATTATACAGATAATTCGTAATATTTGCACTATCTATATGTAACAGTCAGAGTAAAATAAAACATAAAGAACGGATGGATGAGAGAATAGTCGCGCCAAATACAAATGTGGAGGAAGCGGGGAGGTATGCGATGTATTGATAGAAATTGCACAATCAAAAGCTTTTATGCGCGGAGCTGCGCTTGATATGCCGGCTCCGGCGAATAAAACTCCCCATTGCTAAACTGGCGGATATCCGCAAAAAATATAGCAAACGCTGTACCGGCTTCTTGGAATAATTTGGAATTCCACCTATCGGATAATAGGCTTCTGTATTTGAAGATGGGTTGATAAGTAGAACGTAATAGCGGCCATCCCCTTCCGGCTCCAATCTGTTTTTAACAGGCCGGAGGGTATAGGACAGACGATGCGGAACGACTGCGGCTGCCCAATGACCGACAGGCTTCCGACGGAAATTTGATATGCTTTGCAAACCTTTTGCCTATCCGGCCGCATTGCCGGCAGGCAATATATTCTGTCGGCAGCCATACGCCGGTACTGCCTGCGAAGCGAACGGATCAGGATTGCGCCCCTGGCGTGCTGCCGCAGGGGCCGGGATGCTTTGGAATATGGCGTTGCACAATGCCCCGTCCGTCAGAAACGGAGCGGGGCATAGCGGCAGTACAAACCGAGGACAGAACGAAGCACAAACTATATTTAGGAGGTAACGATATGGACTTTGCTCTTCTCAAACAAAAACCATTTTCACTGAATGATACGCAGATGCAGTGGGTGAAGGAAACCTTCGCGGGAATGACGCAGAAAGAGAAAATCGGCCAGCTGTTTTGCCTGTGCCTGACGGATGGATCGCAGGAAGAAATCGATACGATAAAAAGCGTCTGCGATCCCGGCGGCGTAATGTACCGGCCCTGTGATATGGAAACCGCGGTTAAGGCGACAAAAATCCTCAAGGACAACTTTAAAATCCCCATGCTGATTGCCGCAAACCTGGAAAAAGGCGGCAACGGTGTTTTGCGGCAGGGAACCATGCTGGGCTCGCCTACGGAGATCGCCGCGACCGACGACGTAACCTTCGCCAAACGCCTGGGAATCATCTGCGGGCGCGAAGGCGCGGCGGTGGGCGTGAACTGGGCCTTTGCCCCAATCATCGATATTGACTACAATTTCCGCAACCCGATCACCAATACGCGGACCTTCGGCTCGGATCCGGCGCGCGTAAAGGCGTTTGGCAAGGCGTATGTACAGGAGGTACAGGCGTTGGGCGTTGCCGCCTCCATCAAGCATTTTCCGGGCGACGGCCGCGACGAGCGCGACCAGCACCTGGTTACCAGCATCAATGATTTTTCCTGCGAAGATTGGGACCGGACGTACGGCGCGGCATACAAAACGGCGATCGATGCCGGCGCGATGACGGTGATGGTCGGGCATATTATGCAGCCGGCGTACGAAAAGGCAATCAATCCGGCGCTGCGGGATGATGAGATGATGCCCGCTACGCTTTCGCCGGAGCTGATGCAGGGATTGCTGCGCGGGAAACTCGGTTTTAACGGCTTGATCACCACCGACGCCTGCACAATGGCAGGCTTTACCATCCCCATGGAGCGGGCGAAGGCTGTGCCCACGGCGATTGCCTCCGGCGCGGATATCTTTCTGTTTGCGCGCAACCTGGAGGAGGACTACGGGTACATGGCGGACGGCGTGAAAAGCGGGATCATCACCCAGGAACGGCTGGACGAAGCGGTGCTGCGGATCTTGGGCTTGAAAGCCGCGCTCAACCTGCCCGGGAAAGCGCTGCCAACGCTTGCACAGGCGCAGAAGGTTGTCGGCTGCCAGGAGCACCTGCAATGGGCAAAGGAATGTGCCGACCGCGCCGTGACGCTGGTCAAAGAGGAAAAGGGCGTGCTGCCGCTTACCGTGGAGAAGTATCCCAAGCTGCTGTATATGCCCATTGAGGCGGAGCAGGGCGTTGCGTACTCCGTGAAAAGCGGCGTGTGCGACCATTTTAAGGCAATGCTGGAAGAAGAAGGCTTTGCCGTGGATACGTATACGCCGTCGCAGGGCCATGAAGGCGCGGTGCAAAGGATGTCCTATATTCCCGACCATTACGATGCGATTGTTTACATGGCCAACATGGCGACCAAGAGCAACCAGACCACCGTGCGGATCGAGTGGCAGCAGCCCATGGGCGCAAACTGCCCGCATTTTATCCAAAGCATACCGACGATCTTTATTTCCGTGGAAAATCCCTATCATCTGCTGGACGTGCCCCGCATCAAAACGTTCATTAACGGTTACAGCTCCACGGATGAAACCCTGAACGCTATCCTGAATAAGCTGATGGGACGGGATGCCTTTGTAGGCAAAGCGCCGCACGATCCGTTTTGCAATAAGTGGGATACGAAACTCTAGACGGGAGGATGGGGAGATGAAACTGGAAGCGGTTATTTTTGACTTGGACGGCGTGATCGTCCATACGGATATGTATCATTATCAGGCATGGAAAAAGCTGGCGGACTCACTGCATATACCGTTTGACGAAACGATCAACAACCGGCTGCGCGGCGTGTCGCGCATGGAGAGCCTGGAGATTATTCTGGAACGCTACACCGGCCCGGCCCTGTCACCGGAACAGAAAACGGAAATGGCGAGCCAAAAGAACGCGTATTACCGAGAAAGCCTGCAACAGCTGACGCATCAGGACGTATCAAAAGAGGTGCTGGAAACCCTGGCGGCTATCAGGCACAGGGGGTACAAGCAGGCGATCGGCTACTCCAGCAAAAACGCGCGCTTTATTCTGGAACGGGTCGGCTTGCTCGATTGGTTTGACGCGATCAGCGACGGCAACAATATCACGCATTCCAAGCCGCACCCTGAAGTGTTTGAAAAAGCCGCGGAATACTTAGGAATCGGGTATGACAAATGCCTGGTGGTAGAAGACGCGTTTGCCGGCATTGACGCGGGCAAAGCGGCGGGGATGGCAACCGCGGGCATGGGAGACGCTGCAAAGTATACCGCCGCTGATTATCGCATTACCCATTTCGGCGAGCTTTTGGAGATTTTGCAATAGCAGGAAAACAACCCTGGGCGACGTATCTATGATACATCGCCCTCAGCTTGCCCCAAAAATCCTGTTTTCTTTGTCGCCTGCGCGAAGGCGCGGGCATCACGTACGTCAGTGTACGCTCAACCCGCGCCACGCTTGGTTTCGCGAAACCAGAATTTTTGGAACAAGCTGTCATCCCGCTGCCAAACATAGTTTGTCAACGGTCTGCGGGGCGACGTATCTATGATACATCGCCCCTGCCTTTCCATACGAATAAGAAGTACCGACGCTGCCCGGGGAGGGAACTGCTTGCGCTCATTTTTTTCGCATAGGGGATTTGGCATTATTATCCGGTGCATGATGATTCAAGGGGCGATTATCGGTATCGCCCTGAACTGCATTGGGGTGTTTATGGTTGCTATCTGCGCCGACAAAGGATTTTCCACCGGCGCTTTTTCGGCGTATGCAACGCTTCGCATCCTCAGCGGGTCACTGCTGATGCCGTTTTTGTCCCCCGTTATTTTTGGCCGTTTCGGCAAATACAACCGCTACGTCAACATGCTGTTTGGCGGTATGGTTTTTGCCGGTATGATTCTGTCCACGCTGTTTAATTCGATTATCTGGTGGTACGTACTGGGGATATTAACAGGCGTGTGCTATACGTTTTTTTCCATCAACCAGGCAATGGTGATCAGCAACTGGTTTCACCATAAATATGCGCTGGCGCTGGGGCTGGTCGGGACGATGTCCGGCTTGGCCGGTGCGGTATTTTCGCCGATTGCCTCGTGGATGATCCTCAGGTTCGGCTGGCAAACAGCCATGATCGTTATCAGCTTGATTGGTTTGGCGCTGGTTGTGTTGGGCGGCAAAGGGGTCTATCTCAAGCCCGAGGAAGTCGGAGCGCAGCCCTATACAAACCCGATCGGCAGCGACGGCCAAGACCCCGCACCTGCCGTGAAGGATATCCGGTATACAAAGCCGGCCGGCCGGATGCTGTTTGGGTTTTTGCTCCTGGTGATGGTTTGCAATCTCACGCTGGCAAACTGCGTTTTGCATCTGCCCAACTATGCGCATGAGGTTGGCTACAACCTTGAGATTGCCGCGCTGTTTACCTCGTTTGCCATGCTGGGCAACGTAGGCGGTAAACTGGCGTTTGGAATGCTGTGCGATCATTTTGACTGCCGGAAGATCACGGTGCTCTCGTTTGTGGCCATTGGGCTGGCGCTGGTTTTGATTGCCAATAAGAGCCTTGGCCTGATCCCGATGCTGATTTGCTCGTTTTTTATCGGCACGTCGCAAAGCGCGCAGTTTGTGCTGATGCCGACGCTGTCCAGAGAGCTGTACGGGCAGATATCGTATGCTAAAAACTACCCGAAGCTTTTCTCCATCGGAGCGCTGCTGTCGGCGCCTCTGTTTACGCTGGCGGGCGTCAGCTCGGACGCTACGGGCAGCTATCGCACCGGCATGGCCGTGATGGTGGCTTTTTATGCGGTTTCCATTGTGGTGCTGCTGTGCGCGTACGGCATTCATCGACGGGGAATCAAACAAACCGCCTGATTATCAGCGCAGGCGGATCGTGATAGGAATTGAATCAGAGAGGGCCTGCCGGCGGTTTGGCTGCCGCGCAGGCTTATTCTCCATTGCAAAGCCAGGCAACATCCCGTGCTTCGTGCAGCATCGGCGGGGCAAGCTTATCAAGCATATGTTCGATTGCCTTTTGCGGCACCTTTTCGGCGCGGCTTGCGTTTCGGCTTAACAGCTCGTGCCAGCCGGTTTCCAGATAGAGGATCTGCGTGGACGCGCCGTATTGGGCAAAGAGGTCGGTCTGCCGGGCGCGGATAACCGGCGTGAGGCAGGTGGCGTTCCACACAAAGGGCTGCCGCTTGCGCAGGTATTGCCGGGCCAGCTCCTTTGCTTCTATGGCCACGGGCCCCTGCGGCTGTGTGGGCGATATGCCCCGCCGCCGGCGGATGGTATCCAGCGAAACCATAGGCAGGTCCGGCAGATGCTCACGGATATACGTATCCTTTCCCGTGCCGGGCAAGCCGCTGAGCATCATGACGGGGCCCCAGGTATCGTCAAACAGCGCCTGCTCCGGCTGAACGCTGCGGCCGCGCAAAACCGCATACCGGCAGTACGGCGACGAAAACATGGGCGGCTGGTGTAAGCAGTAAAGCTCCGCCGCGGCGTCCGTAAAAAAGGCGAGGGTTTCCAGCTTTGCATCCTGGTCCTTTGCAATTCGGCCGCGGATATCCGCTTCCGCCAGCAGCGACAGCCCAAAGAGCGTGAACGGGGGCACCAGGATACCGATCGACGCGATTTTCCGCATACGAAGAACAGGATCGCGCTGGTCCACCAGGTGCTGGGGTACGGAATGATTGCGTACAAGGGCGCAGACTGCCTCGCGAAACTGCTGCTTTTCGGCGGTTCCGCACAGGGCAAAGGTCGTCCACAAAATGGTGCGCGCAAGCCGTTCGCCCACAACCGTGTGCTGGGGCGAGGTGATTTCCCCGTCCACAACCCCGGTGCAGGCGGGCTTGGCGACATCGTGCAGCAGCGCCGCCGTAAACAGGATATCGCGGTCGTATTTGGGCAGCGCCTGATAGGCGGGCATGTCCACCAGCGCCTGGCATACCATGCGCGTATGCGTCCATACGTCGCCCTCGCCATGCCATTTGGGTTCCTGCGGCGTTTGCGCCATCTGCCGGATCCATGGCTGCAGCGGGCCCGCCTCGACCTGTTTCCAGAAAGCAGATAAATCCTGCGTGTCGGGACAGGGTAGCCGGCCGCCGCTTTGCGGTGCGTCGCGCATATCAGTCGGCCTCCGGCAATGTCGGGGCAAACAGCGCCTCCAACGGGTATAGCAGCAGATTGGGCACGATGGGGCGATCCAGCCAGCGTGTCTCCGATGGCTGGACGTTTTGCAAAAACGAGGCGCGCACATATTTCATCCGGTCGATCACTTCACCGCCGGCCTCCACCTTGACATACAGGCCCTCCATGGT
>Ga0116152_10000371_pt1 | contig 36749 bp, 55 predicted proteins | sample AD_UKC119_MetaG_FD_89894 | JGI IMG/M metagenome (GOLD analysis project Ga0116152, IMG submission 89894) | Active sludge microbial communities of municipal wastewater-treating anaerobic digesters from Hong Kong - AD_UKC119_MetaG | ecosystem: Engineered > Bioreactor > Anaerobic > Digestate... | reverse complement strand
TAACGCTGGTGCAAAAGGACACCCTGCACAATTCCCTGAAATATTAGCCAACGACCACATAATAAGCTGGAGTAACGAAGGAGATTTAATTTATGACCCATTTATGGGAAGTGGAACAACAGCTAAAATGAGTATTTTAAACAAACGTAATTGGATAGGAAGCGAAATATCTTCTGAATACTGTGAGATTATTGAAGAACGAGTTAAAAAAGCGTTGGAAGAAAAAAGAAAAGAAAAAGACTTACAAGCACAAACTTTATTTGAAACACAGAAGTAAGCACTTGTAGGTAACACATAAATATATTAACTTTTTGTAATACAAAAATGCGGAAATACACTGAAAATCAGAATATTAGAATTTCAGAAAAACAGAAAGAAACTTTGTTAAAATTAAAACAACGAGGATACAATGTTAATCAGTTTATACGTATTGCAATAGCTGAAAAAATAAAAAGAGAGTACAAAGAATTAATAATTAAAACTAAAAAAATTAAATATCCTTTTTAATGGAAATAACCGATAAAGAAAAAGAAAGAATTAAAGCAATTTTGGAATATTTTGTGAGTAAACAACGCAAAGTCAGCGGAGGTCATAACGGATTATCAATTTCTTTGTTTAATGGATTATTATCAATTTGTTTATCTGAGTTAGAGGAGGAGGGAAAGATAGTAGGTAGAAGAACGTTGAATAGGACGAGTTATTTTTTAAAATGAATAGGTTATTAGAAAGAGATATAAATAGTTTAGAGGTGTATTATGAATCTATTGAACCTCTTATTAATGAATTATTGGAAGATTTAAATAATATCTCCCTAATTGTAATAAAGTTACGTAGAGAGAAAAAACAGGTAATGAAAGAAATTAACAGATTAAAAAGGTCCAGAGCATGAAAAAAAGTTTTGGTATTTTGAAAAATAGTTGTATGTTTGTGAAGCCGAACCTACTAACTCATATTAAATATTTAGTAGATTTATTTAAAAAATACCAATATGGTATAGATTCTCTCAATACTTCTCATAGTAATATGATTAGTGGGTTTGGCGACTTAGAGGGGTCTATACCTCATTTTTCTAATTTAATATTTTGTTTGAGTGTGACACTCAAACAAAACCGTTAATAGCACGAATCATAGTAGTTTGTTACACTTCTGAACTAATCAGATTTTTAAATAAACTAGAAAATAATTAAAATGAAAGGTATAAAGATATATCAAGATGTAATAACGAAAAATGCAGTCAAAAAATGACGTGTAAGAGATATCTACAACTGCAAGTAGATACAGATACATACGTATCAGTTACACGTTTCAATGAAAAGAATTGTCAATACAAGATTGAATTAAAAAAGTAATGGAGAGAGATAGTTTTATTTTTTATAAAAGTTTCTATGAGGCAATAAAAGGAATGCCGAGAGATATTCAAGGAGAGATTTACACAGCTATAATGGAGTATAGTTTATACGGTAATGAAATTGAAAATCTAAAGCCTATAGCAAAGAGTGTTATGGTACTGATAAAGCCACAATTAGAAGCTAATAATAAAAGATATAATAATGGGAAAAAAGGAGGTGCTCCAGTAGGCAATAAAAACGCTAAAAAACAACCAAAAAACAACCAAAAACAACCTAATGATAATGTAAATGATAATGTTATTAAAGATATTAATATAAAATTAATATCTCTTGTGAAGCCTATCGACTTCACGAAACCGATTTATTATTTCATAGCCAAATCCTACCACAAACTATTCTTAGACATTAACGGAGAAACAAAGACATTAATCGAAGCCAAAGCACACAAATGGATTGACGATGTTAGAAAGTTAATTGAAATTGACAAAGTAAGTATTCGTTCACTCATAGCGATTAAATACTACTTTGAATGCTCCCATAAGGGAGATAGAGTTGATAATTTTTGGACAAATACAATTAAATCCCCAGCATCACTTAGGAAAAAAAATAAAGAAGATGTGTACTATTGGGATATGATAACTAAACCGATTAAAAAATGGTTGAGTGATAATCCTAACAAGGAGTTAGAAATTGATAGACGTTTGAAAAACTTAAATGATTTAGTAGAAAAACACAAAGACACTAATACAGATAATTTAACGAACTTAAAAAATAAAAATAACTAAAAGATTGTAACTTATTAAAAAGTTTGTTAGAATTAAAATAAACAACAAAATAAAGCACATGAGAGACTTAATATACATCTACGAAAGGTTTAAATTTTGTTTAGAAAATAATAAACCAATGTTTGTAAGGGAAAACGACTTAAATGCAATTAGTAATGCTATGATTGATTTTAATGCAGAAAAAGACCAATCAGAAACTAGGCTACTAGACGCATTAATTGGATTTTTTATCACTATTCAATTCAACAAACACAAAGAGGTTGAACATCATAAAATTAATCTACCTAGCTTTGAGACCCTGTATAGTGAAGTGGTAAACAAAATGAAGCCTATAAATATCATTGCAACGGAACTGCACACAAATTTGCTAATCGACCAATTTAAAGCTGAAATACCAAAGGATAAGTATGTTACACGTGATGAAATCTATGAACTATTAAATGAACTTATACACAACATTAAGTACAAATTTAAAAAAATAGAACGTGAAAATTTAGTAAGAGAATTGTCTAAAATAAACAACAAATACTGATGACAAAAGAAGATAATATTTATCAAATTCTTACTAATCTAAAAGAATTAACAGAAAATGCAAAGGAAGAAAAACAAAGTATTTCATACATTGACTATCTAGTAGATTTAAATAAAGTAGTTGAAAAACCGCCTTGTATTTTAAAGATAATTCAAGAGAATCAATATCAGCATGAGGAAATAGATTTGTTAAATTCATCGGATTTATCACTTCTTACTGGGATGCAAAAATCAAAAAAAACATTCTTTTGTTCAGTTATTTTCGCATCAATGATTAACGGATATTTTGGGAGGAAATTAAAATCTGAAAATGTGAGAAGTGTAGCATACATAGATACAGAACAATCAGACTACTACGCCTATAAGACTTCACAAAGAATCTACCAAACAACAAAAAGTAATTTTGATTATCTAAAGTTAAGAAAGTTAAACCCAAGTGAAAGGAAACAAGTTATACAGACGTATTTGTACAAAAATCAAAATGTAGACTTTATCATAATAGACGGAATAGTCGATTTAGTTTACGACTTTAATGATTTAAAAGAATGTACAGAAGCAGTACAATGGTTGATGAAATTATCTTCTGAAACACAAACACATATTTTATCAGTTCTACATACTAATGCTGGAGAAGATAGAAAGGCGAGAGGACATTTAGGAACTTTATTATCTCAAAAAGTAGAAACCGTTTTACACATTCAAAAAAATAAAGAAAACAGTTCGCAAAGTATAATATCAGCTAAAGATGTGAGAGGTAAACAGTTTGATGACTTTGTAATTGAGATTGATAATTTAGGAAATTCTCATCTTTTTGAAAAAGAAGAATACGAAACCACTAAATTTTAAACAATTAAACTTAAATTTAAACCAGTAGTAAAATGATAGTAAATGAGTTAATAGTAGGAAACTATGTTAAAGCATTAGATAATAATTTATCATTACATTGTTAAATTATTTGTTTAATTGAATTAATATAATTAACTTTATATCATATTTTTAATATAAATGATTTTTATAGGAATAGACCCTGATGTAGATAAGAATGGAGTGGCTTGGTATGATTCAAATAACAAAGAATTAGAATTGACAAATCTTACATTTTTTGAATTATTTGACTTCCTGAGTGAGCAAACTTTAAAAGAAAATAAAATAAAAGTGATAATCGAAGCAGGTTGGCTTAACAAATCAAACTGGCATAAAGTAACGAAAGGAACATCTAACATAAATACACAAATAGGACAAAGAACAGGAGCAAATCACGAAGTAGGAAAAAAGATAGTAGAAATGTGCAAGTATTTAGAACTTCCATTTGAGACAATAAAACCAACAAAAAGGAAATTAAATCATAAACAATTCCAACAAATCACAAAAATAATAGAAAAAAGAACAAATCAAGAGCAGAGAGATGCAGGTATGCTTGTGTGGACCATTGCCAAATGATAGTAATTCTATTTTAATAATTACGAATAAAAGTGAGCCATCAACAAATTATTTAAAAAATAAAAATCCAAAAAAAATACACATTATAGCAAATGCTTTAAAAATAAAATATATAGATTTTATTAAAACAAATATTGAGAAAATAATATTAAGAAAAGCTGTAAAAGATAATTTTAAAAATGAAGAAATATTTTTAAAAAATGAAAATATAAAATATACATTCTTAGAAACTCATATAAAGTCAATTTTATTCGAGGTAGATGAAAAAAAATATATTTTAATAGGTAGTGGAAATCCATCAAATAACGCAAAACATGAATTTTACTTTATAATTAAAAATAATGAATTATATAGTCATAAAATTAATTTTATTAATAATATTTCAAAACATCAGACAACAGACAACAGACAACAGACAACAGACAACAGACAACAAAAATAGAATTAAACAACAAACATAATCCGATAATAAATAAAATAAAAGAATTAAAAAATATAAAATCTATTGATTTGCATTTATATAGAATATCTCAAAAAAATATAAAAATATTAGAAAGTTTAAAGGAAAAAAATAAAGACCTAATCATAAATATATATTTATCTAATAGTATACCTTATTTAGTTAAATCTACATTTAATTATTTAAAAGATAATAAAAATATAAATTATTTAAAATATATTCACACACATTCTAAATACGCAATAATAGAAAAGGAAAATGGAGAAAAAATAAATATATTTTCATCAGTAAATTCAAATACAGATGGAAAATTAGAAATAACTCTAACAATAAAAGATAATAATTTGTACGATGAAATAAAAAAATTACACGATGCCTGGAGGAAATAAAAACATAAGACCTGAAGATGGTAAGCAATTTTCATCTGAATATCAACCAGCCGAGAAATGGACTGAAGAAAGAGCCTTAGAATTAGGACGAGAGTTGATAGATTGGCTCAAAGAAAAAAACGAAGATGGAGAGGATAAGGGAAATATTTTCTTTCAAGAATTTTTAATTATAGAAAAAGACTTATACGAAGAATTAATCGCTTATTTGTGTAAAAAATTCTCCTCGTTTTTAAAAATAATTGAAAAAGCAAGACAAATACAGGAATTAAAATTGCAAAAATACGGAGTTGGAGATAGACTGAATGCCGCAATGACAAAATTTGTATTAATAAATAAACATGACTGGAAAGATAAAAAGGAAGTAGAACAGACAAATAAAAATCAAATTACCGACATTGATACTTCTAAATTATCAGAAGAGGAAAAAAAAGTACTGGATAAATTAACAGGAATTGGATAAGATTATAGCATATAAACGCGATAGACTAAGAAACTCATTCTACTTGTTCTCTAAGTATTTCATTGATACTATCGAAACGAGTGAGATGATTTGGAATTGGCATATTGAATTTTTATGTAATGAAGTTCAAAAATCGATTAAAAATTATTTTGAATTTAAAAAACTAGCCGAGTTAAAGTATAAAAATGGAGAATTAACGCATGAACAACAAGAAAGATTTAATTATTTAGAAAAAGAAAATTTACCTGTAAATATTAACATCTCTCCTAGTACGACAAAATCAACTATATTCTCACGTTTATTAACTGGTTGGGTTTGGGCTAAATTTCCTCATGCGGTTATAATTAATATTACTAGAGATACTGGTAATAATAAAAATTTCTCTTTAAAAAGCAGAGAATTAATTGAAAGCGAAAAATATAAAGAATTATATCCTGAGATAGAATTAAAAGATTCTCCTAGTGGATTTAATTTTTTCGAGAATACATTAGGAGGAGTTAGATACGGCTTAACCACTTTGTCTAGTGGCACAACAGGTAAGCACGCCGATATACACATATATGACGATATAGCCAGTTATACAGATTATTATTCAAATGCTACAATAGAAAGTGTAGAAAGAGCAATAGATGGGTTATTATCTAGATTTAAAGACAAATCAAAAGGGCTTATTTTTAATGTGATGCAAAGATTAGCTAAAAACGATACAACAGCTTATATTTTTACTGGGTATGATGATAAAAAACCCAAAAAAAGAGAGTATAAAAATATATGTTTACCTGCTGTATTAACGGAAAATGTAGAGCCTATAGAATTAAAAGAAAAATACATAAATGATTTTTTAGACCCTATACGCTTAAATGAAAAGATGTTGGAGCAAGCAAAAATAGAATTCGGCACGCAAAAGTATAATGCCCAGTATTTGCAAGAAATAACAGAAGATTTAGAAAATCTAATGTATCCCATTTTAATTGAAGAAGATTTTAATATTAATGAAGTAGTTTCTAAATGTTTTATTTCTGCTTCATTTTCTGATTTAAAAGATGAGGGAAAAGATTCGTATGCAACCATATACACAGCTTTATATAAAGGTCGTGTATACGTATTAGATGTTATTTATAATACTTTAACAAATTCAGATAACGAAGATAGGTTGATACATAACGTTTCAAAATATCAAATTCAAAAGACATTTATAGAAAAAAACAATCAACAATCGTATTTAAAAACAAACATAGAACCTAATCTTAGAGATATAACAGACTTTAGACCTATTTGGACGAAAGATAATAAAATCGAGTTAATGAAGTCTAAGAGCCATTACATACGATATTACGTTTGGCAAAAACAACATGAAAACCACGAATATCAAAAAGCAAAAGAACATATAAAGAAATTCCCACGAAATGGAAAGGCTAAAGATGATGGAATTGAAGATGTTTTGAGCAAGTCGCAAAAATATTTTTCACAAAACAGAGAACTATTAGAACAATTAATAAATAAAATATGAGAAAAGAATTATATTGCAAAGTTTGTAACTTCTCCATAGCACTTCAGCACGAGAATAAAATATCCACTAACTTTAGAGTTACTTCTACTACGATAGATTTAGATGAAAAAAAAATAAATATAAAGTGTAAAAAATGTTCTAATATCAATAAAATAACATTAACTAATGACGGCTTTAAGCAAGAAATAGATAAAGAAAAAAACAGAAGATTATTAAATTATTAAATAATAATAATTTGATATTATTTTTTTTTATTAAATTTGTAAAAATACAGGAGACCGCCGACTTTACAAAATAGGTTTTTTTTCAAACTTTTTCAATAAATTATATGTAAATAATTTCTCAATAAAATCAATCCCAAATGGGAATTGGGTTGATTTGCAGTTTTACGATTTATTAGAAATTTCCCAAACAAACCCATACTTAAATAAAGCAATAAATATTATTGCAGAAGCATTTTCTACTTGTGAAATAAAGTCATACGATGAAAAAGGAAATGAAGTCGAAAATTGCGAACTCAAAAAATTACTTCTAAATCCAAATCCAAATCAAAACTTTATCGAATTCTCAAAAGAATTCGTTCGTAAATTATTAGTTTATGGATTTGTCTATCAATATCCTTATCATGATAATCATGCTTATAATTTAAGATTAGACAAGAATCCACAACTTTATAATCTTAATTCAGCAAATATTGATTTTATAAATGAATCAAAAATATCGCAAATTACACCATCAGCAAACTTTAACTATCATTACAATTCTACAAAATGGAGTGGTTTAAGTACTAAAGAAATAATTCCATACATTGATTTTCTTCAAGATTCAAAAAATAAATTCAAAGGAATTTCAAGAATTGAATCATTAAAAAATGAATTAAAAACAATCCATCTTTCAGACCAAGCTAATGAGAGTTTCCTTAAGTTAACAGGAAGTATAGTTGTTTCTCAGAAACCAGTAAGTGGTGGGGGAGATGAAATGGCTGAACCTGTAAATATAATGAGGAAATCTTTCAATAAAGAAGAAAAGTCTGATTCTGAATTATTAGAAGAAAAATTACACACAAAAGGATTAGGGCAACAAAGACAGATATTTGTATCTCAATTTCCGCTAGAGGTTCAAGCATTAACGAAAGACATCAAAGATTCAAACTTCAACGAATTTAAAGACTTTGCAGGAAGATTGATTTATTCCATTTATAACATACCTCTAGGTTACTATGAGCAAAGTAAATTTAATAATAGAGATGCTGATAAATTAGAATTATATGAAAGTGTTGTAATTCCTATTGCGACAAACTTACAAGATTCTATTAATTCAACATACAATTATAAAAACAAAATAAAATTAAGCTACGACCATTTGACAATCTTCGAGAAAAAAAGAGCCGAATCTAAAAAGATACAGACTGAACAGCAAAATGCAATCATTGAGCAATTAGATAAACTTAAAGAAAAAGGCTATTTAACTGAAAAAGAAGTAAAACAAAAATTACAAAATCATGGAATTATCTAAAGAAATAAAAAAGATTGACCAAATGCTGGCGGATAAGTCACTACCTAAAAAAATGCGAGAATCTCTTGCTAAGAAAAAAAATATATTAATTAAACAAAAAACAGTATTAAAATGATTTTTTGCCAAGAATTAAATAAAAGTTTCGATAATAAAGAGGAATTATTTAAAGAGTTATCTAAAAATGAGCAAATTATTTTAGACCAAAAAAAATCTGAAATATATAACTCTAAAGAGTGGTGTAAGACTAATGGAATTAAAGGCGTTTGTGTATCTACAAATCAAAAATTGATATTAAAATCTCTAAGTAATGAAACAAATAAAGGATTAGAAATAGATGATAATCACTATTACTTCGCCACTAATACGGCTAATTTCTTAGATAGTCATCTTGATGTTCATGTAGACGGTAATTGGAATAAAACGGTAAAAGAAGCACAAGGGAACGTTTATTTGTTATTTGACCATGAATTAAATAGAAATGAAATTATAGCTATGAAACAGGATATAGAGTTAATGACTGCTTATATATCTTGGGCTAGTTTAGGGAAAAATTATGATGGAGAAACATACGCTTTAATTTATAAAGTTCGCAAGGATAAAATAGTAAATAAACAGGCTAGAGAATGGTTAGAAGCAGGGTATAGTTTTGAAGCATCTGTTAGAATGCAGTATATCAAGATAGAAGTAGCATATAATTCTGAGCATGAAGATTATAAAAAAGAAAAGAAAGTATTTGACACCTATTACCCTCTAATAGTTAATAAAGATGATTTTGCAGAAATAACTCATTTTTACGTGGTAAAAGAAGCTAAAAACATAAAAGAAAGCAGTTTAGTAATGTTTGGTTCTAATTCTGCAACAGGTTTAATACAACAAAAAGAAAATATTGATCCGTCAAAAGACACTCATAAAATTATAAAAGAAGCCGTCAATGACACTTCGCAAGTGAACAAAAGTTATTTTTTAATCTAAAATTTTATTTTAATGGAATTTAAACACAAAAGTCCTGCGGAAGTAGATAAAATGACCGCAGATGAAAGAGAACAATACGCAAAAGATAAACAAGCGTATGAAGAACAAAGATTTAAGAGTATAGAAAAAAATCTAGAAACTCAAAAATCAAGCCTAGAAACTAAGCTTGCTGAAATGCAAAACAGCACAGTAAAACAAGAGGAGATAGATACAATTAAGGAAGAATTGAAAAACATTAATATTTCTATTGAATCATTGGGAAAGTCTAATTCAAGACAAACAGAAATGAGAAAAAACGTATTTTTCGAAAAACTAAAGGAAAATAATCTAGCAGAAGACGGAACTTTTAAAAGATTATCAACAGATGAAAAGAATATAGAAATTAAGGCTTTTGATTCTGAAAATATCCATTCTGTGAATAATATCATTAATACCAATTTCCCTACTCCGGGAACAACGGCGATTAATAGCGTTTATGCTCAATTAAGAACGCAAGTATTAGGTGTTACTACAAGTCCTAGACCATATTCGCCAATAATGAATTATGTAGATGTTATTCCTTTAAGAGCGTATTCTTTAACTTCATTTGAACAAAAAATATATGGAGGATTTGAAGTTACAGGAGAGTGTGAAATTAAACCTTATATTAGGACTAATTTTGATGCTCAAACGACAGAAGCAGAAGCGGTAAATGCTTTATGGTGTACAACTTTGAAGATGAGAGAATTCTTCCCTGAAGTTGAGCAATTGGCTAGAACTACATTCGAGGATTTACTAAATGAAAAAATACCGTCAACAGTTCTTGAAGTAGTTAAAACAAATGGAGTTGGTTTTACACCTCTTCCGGGAATGGCTCAAAATACAGCACCTGATAATTTTGAAGCGATTGTAAAAGTTTGTGCTTCGTTGAAAAAACAAGGATACATGCCTAATGTAGTTTTAATATCAAATGTAGCATATGCTAACATGATAAGTGAACTAGGGACTGATGGGCATTATAAGTTACAAAATGGGCAATCTGTACAATTAGTAGATAATCGTTTAAAAATAGGTTCTACGTTTTTAGAATTAATCGAAGACCCTGAATTAGGAGATGACGAATTCATTGTTGCTGATTTAAATTCTGTAAAAGTTGGATTAAGAGAAAGTGTTATTTACCAAGAAACGGACGGTAGAGTTGACGGAGAAACAGTTGTTAAAACTGGCATGGGAGTTAATATTAGAACACATGAGTTAGTAACATTCGTAGCTACTCAAATACCATCTTCATACGCATCAGGTATAGTTTCTGAAACATTTACAAACGTAAAAACATTAATAACATTAATATAAAATCATAATTATGGCAGAAAATAAACCCAAATTAACGATAGATTCCTTGTTTAATGACTATGCAAAAGAGTCTAAGGATAAAAAAGGTAGAGATGGTACTAATTTAGTTGTTGATACAAAAACGAAATTCAATATTGAATTTATCTCTGATTTTGGCGACAAAATTAAGAAAGGCAATATCATGAAAGGTATATCTCTTGTTGCAAAGGATTTTTATGTTAAAAACGGAGTAGCAAAGGACATTAAATAAGCATTATCATGTATTTAGTATATCCTGAACATTTTAAATCTGATATTCATATTCCTAACTTAGAAGAAGTTTGTTTGCAAAATGTATTAATTCGTCAAGAAATATCACGTTATGAAATGGAATTTTTGAAAGAAACATTAGGTATATGTTTGACTGAATTGCTTTTGAATAGTTTAGAATATTCAGCAGAACAATCTAAATGGGTTTTTAAAAGTAATGCAGAAGATAGATTTAAATGGCTAGTAAATGGATATATTTACGATACTACAAACATAACCTCTCATTGTGGGTGTGATTCTTATAATGAGAATTGTCCCAAAAAAGAATGGGAAGGGATTGTCAAAGTAGGAAATTGGATAAATCCAACAACTAACGAAGTTGAAGAGTTTACAGAGGTATCAATTATTGCTTATTACGTTTACATAAATTGGCGAACTATTTATAAGACAACAACAGAACAGGTAGGAGAAAGTAGTATGAAGTCAGATACGCTTTCTCCGTCTGTTATTGGTTGGTTTGAAAAATACCACCACGCTAATAGATGGCTTTGGAATGCAGTACAAGGTCAGAAAAATAACAGTATAGTTTCTCTTTACACATTTTTAGAAAATAATAAAGAGTTATATCCTGAATGGAATGGTGGTGTATGTTTAGGTTCTGAACCAAATGCTTGGAGTTTGACATAATGGATAAAATAATAGACATAGAAAGTGTATTAGCTTATATAACAAGTCAAATAGGCTTCTCATACGCTAATGGAGTTGTAAACTTTGATAGTGGAGAAGAAAGAGACTTGATAGATTGGTCTATTTTGAAGCCAAAAACTCAAAATCCTGTAAAATATCCTTTGATATGGTATGAGCCAACGGAAGTATTTTTTACAAAAAACGAGACTTGGAAGATAAATAATGCTAAATTTTTCATCTGTGTAATGAACGATAATAATTGGTTAAGAAAAACAAGACTTTTTAAAACTTATAAAGAATACTTAAATCAATTAGCTAATGATTTTATAAATGGATTGGAAAGGTCTAAAAATATTCAATCACTAACTAATGTGTCTTATTTATTTAAACCCAAATACTATGTATATGAAGACAAAAATAATAATGGAGATGTTGTAGATGCCATAGTGCTTACAATGTCATTAGAAATTAACAAAAATTGTATTAAAAATTTAGAATTATGTTTATAAGAAAATGTAAATTTGGAGGAAAAGGTACAGGTCTAACTGCCTGTATGAAGGAACTTTTCCCAATTAAAAAACCATATTTATTAAAAAGAGGTAAAAAATTACCTATAGATGTAAATGGTAAATTAACCACTGAAGTATACGATGAGTATATTCAGAAAAAATGGCTCATAGATTTAGGAATTGTTACAAATGTAGAAGATTTAACAATTGACCCTTCAACGGTTGAAGTTGCTAGAATCCCACACAAAAACGGTAATGCTATCTATGGAGTTAGACTAACGTATAGAGGATATAGTTGTTCAATAAGTGCGTATAAAAGTTTAGATGGGGGGAGATATGATTTAATTTGGCTAGATAAAAATGGGGCGTTGGTTGGATACAATGAAGACGATACCAGTTTAGCGGGTTACACCATTGAATCTTTATATTTTGAAAAGATGACAATCTTTAATACTGAGGACGTATCTAAATTTTCAGTAGCCTTATATCTTTCTGAACCTGCTTCAATTAAAATGGAGGAATCAATAGATGTCTTAGACGCTTCAAATATTGAGCATAAATTACTAGATAAACAAGGAATTGTAGACATTCAAATCACTGACTTAGGAAATAACCAAATAAAAGTAGTGGAATCTTGTAATGGAAATGATGGAGTTGAAGGATTAACAGTTAATGACTTCTTGGTAGTTGACTTTGCTACTGGAACAGCTGTCACTGGATATACAGTAACAGATAATGGTAATGGAGTATATACATTCGTTGGAGTAACTGGGTCAGCAGTTGTAAGTATACATGATAATACGAACAACTTAGATGTAATTTCTTACACTAAAGAATATTACCAATCTAACCTAGTCACAGTGGTTTTTATCTAGAGGTATTTCATAATGTAATTTTTAGAAGTTTTGCAGGAAAAGGGTACGATTCTGTTAATCTTTTAGAAAATTACTTAGAAATACCGAGTGGAAGTATAACATACTTTGCAATTGATAACGGAGATATTTTATTTTATACAGATGAAAGTTTTACTTTGGACGAGTATTGGTTTTTTGAAAATTGTTCAGAGGTAATAATCCTAAATGATACAATTGATTTGTACGATAACGAAGAGCCTTTAGTGACTTATATAGACTCCTTGACAGTAGATATAGTATGATAACAATTCTTAAATGGAATGATAATTTTAAAAGATTTACGATAGCTCAATTTTTAGAAGAGTTACGTGATGAAATTGAAATGTCAGATATTGAAGAATTACAGCTGGAACAATTTAGAAAAGGAGAAGATAAAGAAAATAGAACAATAGGTGTTTATTCGAAAGCGACCGAATTAATTGCTAAAAAATCAAATCCAAGAAAACCAAAAATAGCTGGAAGACCGTATAATTTAGAGTGGAGTGGAGATTTTTTTAATAAAACTAAGTTAGTAGCTAATAATACAGGCACTAACTTAGTTTTCTATTTAGATTCAAAATCTAATAATAAAAATAAATTATTCAGAACCATCAAAAGATTTGGTTTAATTTCAAATCCTGAAACATCATTATTTGGATTTCAAACCAAAAACAAAGATGAGTTTACAAAATTTGTAAAAAAAGAGTATTTAACTAATTTTAAAAAATATTTATAATGTGTAATTGTGAAAAGAAAGATGTTTTTAAATCATCTATAAAAAAAGCATATAGAAAAACAGTACAAACAGGAAATCAACATGTAGTATACGGAAGTGAAAAGATTGCTGATTTACTATGGGTTGCTCCTGAAGAAGTAGCTAAAAAAGATGACAATATTTGTTGTTATTTTGTTCCAACTTCTGAAACGGAGTATAAAAAGGTAGAAAAACCTAAAAAGAAAAGTAAGTAAATTAAAAAACCTCTCATATTTGAGAGGTTTTTTTTTATATTTGTGACTATGAAATTAGCTAAAATATTCAGTAAGTTCATTTTTAATAATCTCACTTTTTAGTGGGATTTTTTTTTCATAAATTATAAATATAATTCCGTAAATTTGTCTATGCTGTATCAGAATTGTAGAGAAATTCCTATCCATAATTTTAATGAAATTTCAATTACTGGGGATATGTCTTTTCTGATAAAAGAAAAAGGGAAACATACAGAAGATGAATTGCAGGACAAATGGATAGATTTAATTGATGAATATAATGGGTACTTCAATAAAGAAAATGAGTCATTAGAAAAAAACAAACAAATTGAATTATTAAGATTTGAATATTTAAAATTAATCGCTATCAAAAATTTAATATTGTCTAATGAAAATGGAGATGAAGTAAAAAAAATACTCAAAAAATTAAATATAAAAGAAGATAAGTTAGACCGTTTTATTAGTAGTTGTTTGAGTAACTTAAATAAGTTATCCTTAGAAAATAATATAAAATCGGATAATGGATATTCTTTCGAGGAAAGTTTAATAGTGTTAAATGAGAATGGTTTTAATGTAGATAGATTCAAAAATACAGTATCTGAATATGCTTTTTTTATTAACCGTCTAAATAAAAAAATAAATGAGCAACGAAAATTACAACATAGAGGAGTACATAGATAGATTAGTAGCTAACCTAGAAAAAACAGAAAACACCGAAAATGTAGAAGCTGAGGAAGTAGATGCAATACAGCAAGTGATAGAACATCTAAATTCACAATCAAGTGAATATGTAAATAGATTCATTGATTTTATGATTAGAAGAAATCAAACAGAAGTAGATGTTGTAGGTCATCTATATGAAATTTGGAAAATAAAATTAAATATAGGCGTTATATATATACATAGTGGAGAAAAAGACTATATAGCAAGTAGAACTTCTGATAAAATACATACATTAAATTAATTGAAAGTTAGGAGACCGCCAAGATAAAGGATAGAAAAATTTGTAATTGATGGAATGGAGGTTGCTAATAAGCAACTTCAAGAATTTGATAAACAAGTAAAATTATCAGCCACTTCTTTATTAGGTTTAATTAATGAGGCTGAAAAATTTGAAAAAACCTTACGAAGTGTAGATAGCTTAAAAGAGTATGTTAAAGTTCAAAAGCAAAGTCAAACACTACAAGAAAAATTAAAGAAAAATTACGATGAGCTTGTAGATGCTCAACTACTTCAACAAAAAGCACAATTAGATTTAAATAAATCTAAATCAGATGCTTTTAAGATTTCTGAAAAAACACGTATACAGGCAAATGAAAGAAAAAAACAGATACGTGAGGAGGCTAAGCAAGAATTAGGTCTCGCAAATTCTATTGATAAAAAAAATGAGCAATTAAAAAAATCAAATGAACCTTATAGGCTTCTTACAGATAAACTAAATCAAACAAGAAATGAAGCAAAAAACCTACAAGCACAATTACTTCTATTAGAACAACAAGGTAAGAAAAATAGTATTGAGTATCAGAATTTAGCGAATAAAAGTACTATTCTTAATAAACAAACAATAGCATTAGATAATTCTGTAAAAAAAATAGATTCTTCACTTGGTTTAAACCAAAGAAATGTAGGTAATTACATATCAGGATTAGCTGGTTTAGGTAAACAATTAATAGGGGCGTTTGGTATTATTGGTGGAGTAGCGTTATTTGCAAATACAATAAAAGGCTCTGCAAAAAATGTCATTGAATTTGAATCTGCACAATCTGAATTATCCGCTATTTTAGGTGTCAATAAAAAGGAAATGAAAGATTTAACTTCTCTTACATTAGAGTTAGGTGCTACAACTTCATTCACAGCGATACAGACTACAAAAGCATCAACTGAACTTGCTAAATTAGGGTTTACATCTGAAGAGATACAAAAGTCATTGAAGGGGGTATTAGATGGTGCAGTAGCAATGAGAACTTCAATTGAAGATTCAGCATCATTATCAGCAAAAACATTAAGAGCATTTGGTTTAGATGCTTCTCAAACAGAGCGTGTAGTATCTACTTTAGCTGTATCTACAACAAAAACAGGTTTATCTTTCGATTATTTGAATGATGCTTTACCTTATGCGTCAACAGGGGCGAAGCAATTAGGTTTTTCAGTCGAAAAAACAACCGCTTTATTAGGAATATTAGCAGATAACGGTATTAAAGCTTCTCAAGCAGGAACATCTTTACGTGATATTTTTTCTGATTTAAGCGTTAAAGGAATAACTTTTGACCAAGCAATGGAAAAGATAAACAATTCTACAAATAAAAATAAAAAATCTTTTGAGATATTTGGAAAAACATCAGCAAATGCTGGAGTTATATTAGCTGAAAATGTAGGAAAAGTAAATTTATTAACAACCGCTTTTACAAATCAAAGTGATGCTCTAAAAGAATTAGTAGAAACTAGATTAGATAATTTAGATGGGGATTTAACAATATTAAATAGTACATGGGAAGGGTTTATTTTATCCTTAGAAAAAGGAGACGGAGCCATTGCTGAAACATCAAGAGGATTTATACAAATGACTACATCTATATTGGAATTATTGACTATTCAAGAAAAAGAAACAGACAAGGTTCGAGCAGAGCAATTAGAACTCAATTTATTGATAAGTAGAATAACATCAATCAACATTAGCAACAAAGAAAGATTGAGTTTGTTATTAGATTTACAAAAAAATTACCCTGGATTTTTAGGAAATTTGAATATTGAAAAAGTTACTAATCAGGAGCTTACAGAAGTTTTAGGGGAAGTTAACCAAGCCTATTATCAAAAGCTAGTTTACACAGAATTGGAAGCAAAATCAAAAAAGGAGCAACAAAAACTTTCTGATATTACTACTGAAAAGTTACAAAAAGAAACAGAATTATATGAGTTTCTTTTTGTAGCAACAGATAAATTAAGACAAGCAGGGGTAAAAGAAGATTTAATTCCACTTCCAGATGTTAATAATTTAGAAGATTCTTCTAAAAAGATACAAGATTTATTATTAAAAAATAAAAAATCATTAGGTAGTATTGATACCAGTGGTTTACAGGCTTACTTTGATAAAATAACGCAAATACGAGGAGAAATAGAACCTTTGAAAACTGATTTTAAATTACAAACAAAAGAAGTTAATACGCAAAATAATAAGTTAAACATTCAAAGACAATTATTTGAACGTTCATTAAATATTATAGGTGCTTTAAAAAGCGAACAAGGTAATGTTACAAGCGAAATATCTAAAACATCAGAACAATTAAAACAATTAAGAAAAGATTACTTAAACTCTTGGAAAGAAGCAAAAAAACTAAATACCGAAACATTTAATGTTGGGGGAAGAGATTATTCTACAAAAACAGGGAGATACATTGACGAATTAACAAAAAAATATAAAGAAGCACAAAAAGAAGCCTACAAATTAGGTAAAGCGACATTTAATTTCCAAGACAATTCATACGACACGAAAACAGGAAAAAAGATAATTAAGAGTAATACTAATAGTGAAGAAGAGTTAGACGAAATAAAAAAGCAAAACGAAGAACGTAAGCGATTAGCTGAAGAAAAAAGAAAAAACGAAATAGAAAATCAGAAAACATCTATTGAAGCACAAAAATTAGCACTTGATTATAAAATAAAATCCTTTAAAGACGAAGAAAACACCTATAAAGACAATATAGCTTTTTTAGAAGTTGTCAAAAATGAAAAACTACGAATCCTAAATCTTGAATATCAAAATGAATTAAAAACTGCCTCTTCTAAAGCGGATATAAATAAGATAAATAAAAAATACACATTAGATAAACTTCAAATCGATTTAGACTATAAAAAAGATTTTGCTGATTTAAAACAAAAAGAGCGAGAGCAAAATGTTGAAAATATAGATTTAGAACTTCGTATTTATAAAATTAAAAATGAATCTAAATTAGAGAATGCCCAAACAATATCAAAAGCACTTATAGATGTTGAGAAGAAACGTATTGATGCGATTTATGAGTACGAAAAAAAGAAACTTCGTGAATCTTATAATTTAAACGAACAACAAGCAAACGATATTATTTCTAATAATGCGAATATCGGAACGGAAACATATAAAAATGCCGTTGAATTTTTAGAAAAATCAAAAGAATTATATAAGACTAATACAGATTCTAAGAAAGAATTAGACGATAATTATTATCAATTCAAAACTGATGCACGAACAAAGGAATTAGAAAAAACACAAGAGCAAAATCAATTAGATTATCAATATCAAGAGAAGATATTCGACGAAAAAAGACTTTTAAAATTAGAAGCATTACAAAAAGAGTATGCGGATAGATTAGATGTAGATGCGGAAAATTTACCTTTAGCGTTGGAACAGGATTTAGAAATAAAAAACGAATACCAACAAAAGGAAAATGAGATAAACGAGGAAAACGAAAATTATAAATTAGAATTAAAAAAACGTGTAGAAGAACAAAAAAGAGAGTTGTTGAATAGAGGACTTAACACGTTAATTGATATTGTAGGACGAGAAAGCTCAATAGGAAAAGCACTTGCAACTTTTCAAACAGGATTAAACACTTATCAAGCGGTTTCCAACGCTTTAAAATATGGAGTCGCTCCTTTCAAGTATATAGATGCAGGAATTACATTAGCACAAGGATTGGCACAAATAAGTAAAATCAATTCCACACCAAAGCCAAAATATGAAAAAGGAACTTTATTTGCTCCAAATACTGAACTTGCAACTACCGACGAAAAAGGTGCGGAGCTTCATTTTAACAAAAACTGGAAACTAAAAGACAAAGGAACAAATACTGGTCCAAGAACTAAGTTAATAGAAAAAGGAGACAAAATACTACCAGCTGATTTATCCAAATTCATAACAAGAACATACATACATGACAGCAGTAAAAAAGAAGTAATAGACTTCAACTATAAACTAATAGGAAAAGAAATTGCTAAACATATAAATAAAGGAACACATTTTGTATCGCATAATGGCGAAATCGTAAAAATAAAAAGTAGCGGAGATAATTCGATAATTTACAAAACAGATAATCGTAAACCTCAAATTAAATTATGACGCCAGTACAGCCTATTGATAGAAATTCGTTAAAATACTTCATTCAATTTAATAATGAATTTGGAGATAAAATAGAAATCGATGAACCGCAGGACTTTAAATTGGATATTAATCTAAAACAAAACAAAGACTATCACGGTAGATTTATCACTTTTGGAGAAGATACAGACGTTGTTTTTACGGCACGTTGTTTTAATTTAGGACATCAATTTGATGAGTTAATTAGATATAATAAAAAATACGCTTGGCATTCGGATATTGATTTATTTATTTATATCAAAGATGAATTATTGATAAAAGGTAAGTTGGATTTTGAAAATCCTAATACTGACAATAATAATTTCTTTAAAACCAAATTAATAATAAACAACAGGTACAAAGAAATTGAAAGCAGAAAGGATACAGAAGTAGATTTAAATAGTACTTTGGCAATAGACGAGAAAACAGAAATAACACCTATAAATACAGTAGATTTATTAACGAGATTTAAAAGTATTTTATTGAATTATACTTTTCAAAATTCACAAAAAACAGGGATAACAAAGAGAAAGTATATAGCAGTTATTGGTACGCAAAGGTTAACGGCTTCTTCAACCATTTTCACAGGCTCATTAGTTAGTGGAAATGATAATAATCAAACAAATAATTATACAGATACAGGTTTAGGTATATGGTATGCTGGGGCTGCCACTTATGGAGATGACATAGGTAACGATGTCCCACCTAGAACAACGTCTTATAATATGAAATTTGACCAACCCACTAATATACAGGTTGAATTAAACAATATCAGCATTGTATCGTTAGGTGGAAATGCAATAGATGTATATAGGGTTATTTTAACATGGAATAGCTTTTCTGATAATACATATAGTACTAAAGTTTCACAAGGTTATGAGGTATTAGATGTATTTAATTCTACAAGTTTTTCGATTAATTATAAATTATACAGTCCAATATCACTACCAGCTTTTACAAGGATAACTCTAACTATTGAGTTAGACCATGATTTAAGAGATGATGCATATGTAGAGGTTGATTGGGACAATAAAGGTACTATAACTTATTTTGTAGAAAACATATTTGAAGATTCAATCACGAAAGCAACTAAATTTATAGATGTAGGAGAACAAATAATAAAATCAAACACAAATAATTTAATTCCAAATTTAGATGCCCCTAGATTTAAAAGTCTTTTTTCAGAAAGAAACATAAACTTATTTGATTTATATGCTACAAGCGGTTTATATATTCGTGGATTTGATAATCAAAAATACATAGCTAAATGGAAAGATTGGCTTGAAACATTAAGAAATGCTTTTAATTTCGATTATCAATTATACAATGATACTATATTTATAGGGCATTATATTGATTTCTACCAAGATATAGAAATTGCAAGTTTTGAATTTCAAGTTGATACAGATTCGTATGAAATTTCAACAAATGAAAAGATTAAAAAATCAAATGTTAGATTGGAATATGAAAAGTACGAAGATGATGAAACTAATACGTTAGATTCCATACACACAGAAAGTAATAATGTAGTTATTAATAATTTATTGGAAAACTCTGAATTAGATTTGACAATACCATACATAGCTGATGCTTATAAAATAGAATATACAAGACGTGAGAGTTTCACTAAAGACGTATCAAAGTCTACTCCAAATGACAATGATTTGTATATGATTGACACGTTTGATAATAACGGAATTTTAACGAATAGAGCAAATGAGGGGTTTGATGTTTCTAATTTGTACAGTCCTAATACTTCTTATAATTTAAAATTATCTCAAAAAAGAATTCTAATAGATTATTTTACGGAAAGATTAGCTGAAATTTCGCAATATTCTTATAATACGCCAAAACTCAAAAACGTATTTTATAAAAACAATTCAAGTGCTACAATTGAACCAACTACTTATAACTATTGTCGACATATTAAAACAATAGAGGGAGATAATATCAGGCAATCCGATTTACTAACTCCAATTATTACAGGTAAGGTGTATTCGTTTAATTTAGCAAAAAGAATGAAGTTTAATAAGTATATGAAACTTATAGACGATATAATGAATATAAAAGGATATATTACAATTAATGGACACGAAAACACAATTAAGCTATTTGTTCAAGAATTAAAATACGATTGGACGAACGAATTACTAACCATTAAAGGAGAAGAAAAGCATGAACAATTATAATTTTTTACAAGTTTCAAAAAATGAAATCCCCAAAACTAGATTAGGAGAATTAGTTGCTGACAATAATTTTGTTGATATTAATTTAATTCCGAATGAAGACTACATACAGTATTTAATTTTTGAAGAAGATATTATAGATGTAGATTCGATAAAATTACAACCTTTAAATTTAGACTATACCACAAATATAGACTACAAGATAGTTGGTAATGTATTGGTTTTTGCTTTTGAGTTTGCAGAAGAATACTTAGATAAATGTTTATACTTTGAAATTTCTATAAATGGAAGTGAAACATATTATACAAATATTTTCACAGTTGAGAATTCAAACATAGAAAAGACAACACTTTTAACATATTGGCATAAGGAAAATTTAGAGAATATACCGTATTTTGATGTAAAAGGAGAAAATTATATACCTCAACAAATTAGAGTAGATTTATTTTACACGAAACCAAAGCATGATGTAGATTCAGAAGTTTACACTAATTCAATGACAAGTCCAAACACATTGCGAAATGGACGTGTTAATAGATTGAGATTAGAGATTTGGGAAAATTATACGAGTCAATACAATCATCAGGCATTAGCACACGCCTTAGATTGCGATTTTGTCTATTTCAATAATGTTAGGATTTTTTCAAAACCTTATGAATTTGAAGAAGATTCAGACAACACAAACTACACACAAGGAACATTAGAATTGCAGAGAGATTTAACGCAAGTTTTTGAAATGCCTAATTTCAACTATTTAATTTCAACTCTTTATTTATTAGGTTATAATTTATATACTAAATTAGTAAATGATATAGTTTATTTTTGTATAGATTATAGTTTTTCGGAAAATATAGACTTCAATACAAACACAGATGACATAATAATAGCTACTTATGATTTAGGAATTAGCCAATACAAGGGGATTGATGATTTTCCGAATTATAAATTATCAATAACTGATAATTTATTAACTTTAGAATTAAATGAATCTATTTTGCAATCATCTAAAGTGGAATTAAAAATAATTCAAGATAAAATAAAATCAATTGTCACAAATGATTTATATGTGGGAAATATTGTAAATATAAATTTAGATGAAATAAATTTGAATATAATAGAAGTTCCTTTCAGTCAAGCGAATCTATACGAAAATGGATATTTTAGAATATTTTTTAATTTAATTCCGACAGGAGGAACTTATGTTTACGCAATTTACAACGCTATCTATACTGATACTATATATGTTGAGATTACAATAGACGGAATTACCTATTATTATTCAGAAAGTTCAAATGAAAGTGGATTAGATATAATAAAGTCAGGCGATAATTATGAGAAAATAAAGATATACGCAATAAAAGATTGGAAAAGAACCAATATTTTCGAAAAATCGTACTAAAAAATAATTATATTTGTAATACATAAAAAAAAAGGAGACCGCCACAATTAAGACATACCAAATACAGTAGTTTTTCTCAAAGATTCGCACATCAAGGGATACTTTAACTCTTCTGATAACCTTTTTTATGAAGATTCGTCTTTCACAGTGTCAATTATAGGTAATGAAAAGTTATTTTACATCGATTTATCAAATGAAAAGTTGTATAGATTTAATAATTCTCTTTTTGTAGAAGTTTCAAAACAAATTCAATCAACCTCCGAATTAACAAACGATGGAGAAGATGGAGCAAACCCATTTATAACAGCCAATGATTTGCCTATTGACACCAACCTCTCCAACACCAACCAAACACTAACAGAAGACAGAACTGTAGATGGAGATGGTAAAACTTTAACTTTTGAAAACACAAAAACCTTAGATTTAGATGGACTAATCATTGAAAATAAATCCATTAGAAGTGATAATTCTTTAATTGGGTTAGTATTAAATGATGTTCAATTAATTGGTCAACAAAGTGCAACATCTTCTACTTTAGTTTTCAATAATGGAAATTTACCTACCATAGAAGTTGGTTTTTTTGTTCGAGTTGTAAATAGGACATTCAATACTTCTCAGATTTTCAAAATAATTGATGTAAATACTAATTCCTCAACAACAACTATTACAGTTGATACAACTAATGAACAAATTGTTGAACCAGCTTATCATCCCTATCACAGTGAAATATATTACTATGAAAGTTCAGATTTATCTAAAACGTCAGTAGCTTTAACAGGTTCAGAAGTATATGGAAATAATTCTGTGGCTATTGGCGAAAATGCGAAAATAAAAAGTGATTTTTTTGCAGTAGATGAATCTAATTATCAGCAATGTTTATCTGTGATTGGTCAGAATGGATTCACGGTTCAAGGGGATATGTCCAATGAATGGATAGTTGGTAATATTCTCTACTTAAAATTTACAGATTTTCCAACATCAAGTAAATTGTATCAGCTTAAAGAATTGAGTTATGATGAAACTAATGACATAACTACAATTACAATGAATACTGATTATGTAAGTGGTTTTTTTTATGGAGCTGCTCAAATTCAAATTACAACTCTATTAGGTAGACTTGGGATTGATAATTCAGTAGTAATTGGGAAAAATTCAACACAAAAACATCAAGAATCAGTAATTATAGGTAGTAATCTGACAAGTAAAGGAGATAACGAATTGTATGTAGAAAAATTACGAATTAATAAAACATATGATGTTACTGCGGCTCCGAATCCATGTAACGCATTAGATTGGGATTCGACTACAGGAGAGATATTTTATAGACCTACTACTGGAAAAAATACTATCTCTTTTTTCATTGATGACAATGAAAATATAGTTATAATAAATGAATTGAGCTTCATTTCTTATAATAACGCTGGAGTCTTATTTAAAGATTATATAACAAAAAATAAAATTCAAATTGTCAATATTGGGCAACCAAAAGTTACTGTTGGTACAAATACTTTCGTAAATGCAGATGTCAGAATAATTAAGACATCAACAGATAATCTTGATGCATTTGTTCAGCCAACTGTTGTATTAGAAGATGATGGAAATAATTCTTTGGTAATTGCTTTATATGCTGGAGCTGTGCCTTTAAGAGCAGCAGATTTTAAAAATAAATACAGATTTCAAGTAGATATAATTTTTAAACCTAACTATTAAAAACATGAAAATAAGAAGTAACAAAAAATTAATTTTTTCCTCTGAAAGAAATATCAGAGGAATTGTAGAACGAGAAGTTATTGGCTTTTATCAAAGAAAAAGATACCAGTCTGATATTATCAATGTGGAAAGCAGATGCGACGGAGTGCTTAGAAGTTCTGAATATTCTTACGATTTTCAAAAAGTGGATATGCTTTTTAAATCCATTGGGGATTCAATTGATACTACTGAAAGTTTCAATGGGGAACTAGAGAAGTTGTGTACAATAGCATTATATCAAATAACAGGAAGTGAAGGAGTATTTCTTAGAGAAGATGGTACACCTGCAACAATTGAAGATTGGGAAATGGTAAATGAGTAGGAGATGTTGAATAGAATTATAAAATTTGAATTAATTACAAGCAGTATTCTTTTTTTTCTTCCTGTAATTTTAATTCTAGTTACAGGAGAAGTTAGGTCAAGTATAAGTAACTATGCTTATAGTTCGCAACCTCAATTATTACCTACTTTACTTACAGCTGTAGGGTTGCTTTTCATTTACAATGGCGTGGTAAATAGAGATAAATGGTATAATATTGTATTAGGATTATCACTTATAGGAGTTGCTTTAACTCCGCATCTTGACTTTCCTTTGTGGCATTACATTTTTACAGGAATATTTTTTGTTGGAAGTGCTTTAGCTATGATAATTTGGAGTAGTAAAGAGCAAAGGTTGTGGAAAATTATTGCAGGTGTTATTATGGTAAGTGCAATAATACTTGCGTTTTTCTTTCATATTTTACCAGTTTTTTACGCAGAATGGATAGGAATATTACCAATAACGATACACTTTATTGGAGAAACTTTAAATAAAATAGATTAAATGGAATATTTAAGTAAATTTTTAAATTATTTAAAAAACAATGAGTTTATTTCTGCGTTATTTATTGCTGGCTTTACTGGTGCTGTTATCTCAGCAATTAATAATAAAAAAAAATTAAAACAGTTTTTGTGGTCAATTCCTATCTGTGTTTTTTCCTCTGTCATCTGTGGTTTACTTTGCAAATATCAATTTCAGTTACATGACTACACAACATTTGCGTTATGCGGATTAGCAAGTACGATGTCGCATGAGTTGTTAGGCGAGACAAAAGAGTTAGTTACTGGCATATCTGAATTTGTGAAAAATTGGCTTAAATCTAAATTTTTGTAAAATGAATCCAATAATTGAATTTCAAAAAAAGGTAGGTTTAGTTTCTGATGGAATTATTGGAGAAAAAACACTTGCTAAAATGCGAGAGGTGTTTAGGTTGAATAAAATGCAACTTGCTCATTTTTTAGGACAAATTTCCCACGAATCAAGTAATTTTAAAGCGAAAAGGGAGAATTTAAACTATTCAGCACAAGCGTTGAGACGTGTTTTTGGTAAGTATTTTAATTCCTACCAAGCAAGTGAGTACGAAAGAAAGCCTTTTGCAATTGCAAATCGTGTATACGCTAATAGAATGGGGAATGGAAACGAAGAGAGTGGAGATGGTTGGAAATTCAGAGGAAATGGAGCTCCGCAACTAACAGGAAAAGACAATCATTATTTATTTGCGAAGTATGTTAACAACTTCGAGATAATGAAAAATCCTGATATTATTTGGCAATATTATTACTTTGAAAGTGCTTTGTGGTTTTTCAATGAAAATAGACTTTGGAGATATACAAATAGCTTAGAAGATAGCGAAATTATGAAATTAAGTAAAGCAATAAACGTTGGTAATGCGTACAGTAGGGTTAAACCTCACGGATTTGAAAGCAGAAAAAAGAGAACATTACATTACTATAATTTACAAAAATGAGCTACAAAGTAAAAGTTGAGTTTGAGGTATCGGAAAAGGAACTTAAAAAGTTCGGAAGTTTAGAAAAGTTGTTAGATAAAATAAAGGAAATGATTGCAATCCAAAAACAAGATGTACATTTGTAACTATAAATGAGACGGCAATCTCATATAAGTCTAACAATTAAAATAAATAAAATGATGGAATTAGTTTATTTGGGAATTTTTTGTTTATGCTATTCGATAAGTGTAGCGATTATAATAATCGCTAGTATCTATCTAGGAGATGCATTAGGAGAAATGAGTAATAAAAGAAAAAATAAAAAAAAAGTTCCCAAAAACATCTACTAAATAACAAACGCGAAACGAAAGCATTCGATGAATTAAGAAACTTTACAAAGATATGAAAAGACTACTATATATAATGCTTCTACCGCTAATTTTTAGTTGTGGAACATCGAAAAGAAAACACGAAGAATTACAAAAGCTGACTAAAGATAGCGTAGTATACATCTATAAAAAAAAAGTAGATACACTTAGATTGACGGAGATACGAGAAGTACAAACACCTATCTATAACGAAGTATCAATTCCTTGTGATAGTTCTTACTTCTCTAATTCTTTTTCTTCTGAAAAAATAAAATACATCGTTAAAAAGGAGAAAGGACAAGTGGTATTTAAATTCATTTCGGACACTGTAAACAACGTGTCTAAAGAAGTATATAGAAACGTAGTAAGTGAGCGAGATAGCTTGTTAGAAGTAAAAAAAAGCGACACCCATACAATAAAAGACACTAAAGTAGTTCATCAAACTTTTTGGCAGAAGTTGAAAAGCAATTTCTATCTACTATTGCTACTTATAGTATCTATCCTTTGGCTATTCGGCATAACGCCTAGATTTATAATTGATAAATTAATCATGTAACATTTTTCAATCATTTTTTTTAGTATTTTAGATGTTTGACCTCCTGTAATGGGAGGTTTTTATTTTAAAGGTGTCGAATTCGACATATTTAAGAATTGGCTCAAAAACTTAAATAAGATGTTGTTTTATTTAAGTGTTATTTAGAATGAAAATAAATTAAAAGAAATAGTGAAAATATTTAGCAACAAATTTGTTGCATTCAAATCTTTTTTTGTATCTTTGAGAAAGAAAGTTAACCAATTAAAAGCGGTGGCGACAACACCGACAAAAAAGTTAAAAATTCGGATTTTATCATGAAAAATACAGAATTAATTAAAGAAATTGAGGAGAAAGCAAAAGAATTAGGATTAGAAATTGAGTCTTATAGAGTTAAAGATTCTAGATATAATTATGAAGCTGTAGAAGCATTACACACAGATAACTGCAAGTTTATTGATTTTGGTGTGTGTGCTGATGATGATGAGCAGATAGCGGACTGGAAAGTAGTTCCTTATGAAGATTATAATAGTACAATATGTGCTAATTCTGATGAGGTTCAAGATGAAGATGTGATTGTAGTTGTAATCACATCCAAATAACCAAAAAAAAAGCTTGTAAACAAATGTTTTGCAAGCTTTACAATACTATCTACTAAAGTAGAAATTAGTGCAAATATAATATAAAAAAATATAATACAAAAAAAATGGGTAAAAAAACAAACGAATTAAATCTTACAGAGCAACAGAACCAAGATATAACAGATATATATAGAATGTTGTGTGCAATGGATAATTTGCAAAAAAAAGATGCGGATAAAATTAGAAGCTTATTCTACGAAGGTGGATATGAAATAAGTAAGAGTAGATGTATGAATCTACTATCAAAGCAAAATAATATGAATGTAAACGAATTGTATTGCTTTGTTACTGGTCTTTTTCATTTCTATAAATAAATTTTAATCAATAAGTACTTAAATATGTGTTATTTATAATAATTTTAAATTAGATATTTATTGTAATTAAGGTTTGAAATAATTGATAATTGGAAAAAATAAGAATAAGATGAAAAATAATAATAATTGGAAAATACAAATAGCCGTATTAGAACAAATAGTTAAGCAAAAAGGTTTTACACACCAAGAAATTGCGGACAAAATAGAGGTTAAAAGGCAAAGTGTTTCAAGGGTATTTTCTTTGAGTTTTGCACCATCTTTAAAGTTATTTAATTTGATTTGTTCAGCGGTAGGTGTAAACTTATTTTTTGAAGATAAGGAATCTAAAACAGACTTAAATAAAGCCTTTGAAGATGCAATGATAGAATTAGGTAGGCGAAAAGAATCTTTTAAGGATAATTAGAATGCGAACACTACTACTATTACTACTATTTATTTCCTGCAATAATTCAGAGCTGGAGCAATTGAAATTGGATAACGACTATTTAAAAAGCTCCTGCGAAGCGTTGGTTATGATACGAAGAATTACCTTCCTTGTTTATTGATACACAATGAACAAAGTCATAATCATCATAATATGTAACACTTAGTGGGAATTCTAGTTTTAAATCAGAATTCAAATATACTATATCTCCTTTTTTAAATTTAATGTCATTCATATATTATTTACTATCAAGTACTTAAAAATTAATTACATTTTTATTTAAAAAAATACAAACAAAAGTTTGTAAAACTAACAAATGTTTATATCTTTGCTACATCAATGTTTAACGAATGTACAATAAGTAATGATAATAAACAAGAGTATTATAGATAAAGTTAGAAAAGAGCCTTTAGTATTCGCTGAGGTTTTGAAAATAATGAATGAGAATCAAAGTATTAAGGTAATGCCTGATACTCTTATGAGAAGATTACAGAGATATAGTGAAGTGGTAAGGTCAAGCGTTGCAATTGCAGAATACTTTAAAAGCAAAGGTCTTACCGAAGAAGAGATTTTTGAGACTGAAACTGAAAAAATATAACACTATGACATCTGATGTTTGTTTTAGAATATTTAAAGAAATATTATCAAGTCTTTCTGACATTCAGAAAAAGAACTTTTTAAACAAAATACAAAAATGTATCGGTGTGAAACCTCAAAAAAAGAAAAAGTACGAATCAAAGGAAGACTTGAAAAACAAATATTTAGAAATGTTAGAATAAAAAAAAAAGCCCTGCGACAACAAGGCTTTCAAGAAATTAATTAATAAAAATTAAAATCAAAAAGTTATGACAAAGATACAAAAAAAATCAATAGCAGAATTAATTATGTTGCTAACAGACTACAAAAAGGTTGAATTTACTGATTTGTACGAAGATTCTAAAAATATAGACCAATTAGTTATAGGTAATGCTGACTATGTAATAGATATTAATTCAGAATACTCCTATACAATAGATTATAACTATGTAGATAGCTGTCTAGAGAGTTCATATATCGTGCCCGAATTATTTGAAATTCAGAATATATCTAACATCTATGTAGATTGTATAGGCGAAGAAATAGAGCTTACAGACTCGCAAGAAAAGACATTAATAGAATTACTTGAAAAGGCTGTGAGATACAAGTTTGGAATTAAAAACGAATCACTAAAAACAGCGTAATGAAAGCACTACACAACACGAAAGTAATTTCAAGTAGATTATCGAATAAGATATTTATAAATGCTTGTGATGAAGCAAAAACGCAAGAAGAAGCACAAAGTATTTATGATTTTATGAAATTAAATAATCTAGAGTATTGGAAAACGTACAGGCATTTGTACTTCTATGGGAGTAATGAAAAACCACAATCAATATTTGAAATATTAGCAAAAATTTAAAGAAATGAATGAAGATAGACAAGTACGAAATATAGTACTCGATGCAGTAAAAAACTACAAAAAAATAAACACAATTATTAACCTATAAATATTTTCATTATGACACAGGAAAATCAAACAGCGGAGTTATATCCCAAAAATGGAGAGGTAACTTTCTTAATGCCAAACACAAAAGCTTTGGCTAAATTAAAAAATGCCAAAAAAGGGCAAACGTACTAGGAAGTAAAAGAACGTAAGTGTGGGATATTGGAAAGTCAGTTAGAATTAATTAATAAATAATCAAAAAAATAAATAAAATGAGTAGAATAATATTAAAGCAGTTATCAATAGTAAATTTCAAAGGAGTAAGAAATTTAACTATTGACTTTGAAGATAGTACAAGTATCTTCGGTGCAAATGGAACTGGAAAAACATCAGTATTTGATGCTTTCACTTGGCTTTTGTTTGGAAAAAACTCAGAAGATAAAAAGGATTTTGAAGTCAAAAGATTAGACAAAAATGGAAATCCAATACAAAAAACAGAAGTTGAGGTTTCTGCAATTATTTGGGCAGATGATGAGGAAATTACCATCAAAAGAATATTAAAAGAAAAATGGGTTAAACAAAGAGGAGCTTTAGATGCTGTGTATACAGGAAATGAAACACTATACTATTGGAATGAAGTACCATTATCACAAAAGGAATTTCAATCAAAAGTAAGTTCGGTTTTAGATGAGCAAATATTCAAACTGATTACCTCTCCTACTGCATTTAATTCTTTAAAGTGGCAAGATAGAAGAAATGTATTGATCCAAATTGTAGGAGATATTTCAGACAGAGATTTAGCTATAGGAAATGAAGAATACGAGAAGTTACTTTTTCAAATTTCTAACAAGTCATTGGAGGAGTACAAAAAGCAAATTGCTTCGACAATCAAAAAAGCAAAGGATGATATTAAAACTATCCCTACACGAGTTGATGAAGTTGAAAGAAGTAAACCAGAGTTAGTAGATGTACAAAAAATTGAAGCGGAAATTTTATTTAAACAAAAAGAAATTGAAAGCATCGAAAAACAATTGTTAGATAAATCTGCAGCTTACAATGAGGTCATTAAAAAGAAAACTGAACATCAAAATAAGGTTTTTGAGTTAAAATCTGAACTTAATTCAATTGAATTTGAAATCAAGGAAAAAGCAAAGCTGGAGACTAAAAAAGATACTTCAAAAGTAGATTCTATTAAAAATGAAATAGATAAAAAAGATGAAGAGTTAAAAACACTACAAACAGCTCTTAAATCACTTACAGATAAAAGAACATCTTTGAAAGCACAATTAGAGTCTATTGATAGTAACCTTATGACACTAAGAGAAGATTGGAAAAAGATAAATGCAGAAGAATTTAAAGCAAACGAATCTGACTGTAAATGTCCTACCTGTAAGCGTGAATTTGATAATGCAGAAGAAAAGATAGCTGAAATCAAAAACAACTTCATTAAGCAAAAAAATGAAAGATTAGAAGTCAATCAAACCAAAGGAAAATCACTTGTTTCTGAAAAGAAAAATACAGAAGAGGAAATTAAGAATTTAGACAGTAGAATAGAAAAAGGAGAAAGTTTAATTAAAGATTTGCAGAGTAAAATCTCCTCACTAAGAGCTGATTTGATGATTGAAAATAATTCTAAAGGCAATACTATATCTTTTGAATCTGTTGTTTCAGAATTGGTTTCAAAGTCTGAAAAATACCAAACTTTAAAATCTGAAATTCAAAAATTAGAAGCGGTTACATTTGATTTACCTAATGAGAGTAATTCAGAATTGAGCGAATCTAAGAAGACAATCCAAAAGGAAATAGATGCTTTAAAAGTTTCTTTACGAACTACTGACCAAATTATAAAAGCAGATATCAGAATTAAAGAACTGCTTGATGAAGAGAAGAAATTGGCACAGGAAATTGCAAAATTTGAAAAAATCCAATACACCATTGACAACTTTGTCAAGTTAAAAATAGACACTTTAGAGTCTAGAATTAATAAGAAGTTTCAGTTTGTGAAGTTCAAATTATTCCAAACGCAAATCAATGGTGCCGAGGTAGAGTGTTGTGATGCTTTAATAGATGGAGTTCCTTTTTCTGATGCAAATACAGCTTCAAAAATCAATGCAGGTATTGATATCATCAATTCGTTATGCAACTACTACCAAGTGTCAGCACCTATATTCATTGATAACAGAGAGTCTGTAGTTGATTTGATTGATAGTGATTCTCAAATCATAAATCTAATTGTATCAGCAGAAGATACAAAGCTTAGGATAGAAAATAAACAAGAAAATTTAGCAACAATTTAATATTTATACAATGAGTACACAAGTTCAAAAAGTTGGCGAAAATGCATTTAAAGCCATATTAGGAAGAATTAATTCACTACAAAAAGAAAGCGGATTGACTTTACCTGCAAACTATTCAGCGGAAAATGCTGTGCGTTCTGCTTGGTTGGTTTTGCAAGAAACAAAAGATATGAGTAAAAGACCAGTACTGGAAGTTTGTTCAAAAGAAAGTATTGCAAATGCTCTTCTTAAAATGGTGGTAATGGGATTGAATCCAATCAAAAGACAATGTTCATTCATTGCTTACGGAGGTAAGTTAGAATTACAAAGAGAATATCAAGGTAGCATTGCATTAGCAAAGAGATTTGGAATGAAAGAGGTAGTTGCTAATGTAGTGTATGAAGGAGATGACTTTGCTATTGCAATAGATGTGAATGGTAGAACAAAAGTCACTAAACATATTCAATCATTTGAAAGTTTAGGGGGAAATATACTAGGAGCTTATGCTGTGGTCACTTTAGATGATGATACTGTTAATACGGAAGTGATGACTATTGAGCAAATTAAGGCTAGTTGGAATCAAGGAGCCTCAAAAGGAAACTCTCCAGCACACAAAAATTTTCCAGACCAAATGGCTAAAAAGACAGTAATAAATCGTGCTTTAAAAACCATTATCAACTCGTCAGATGACGGAGATTTATTAGAAGATAAGTATTCTGAAATATCAGCTGTAGAGGAACACGTGGAGTATGAGATTAAAGAGAATGCCAATAAACAGGAAATAGGATTTGAAGACGAAATCGATGAGGTTGAGGAAAACACAGTTGAAGAGTTGGAGACTAAGCAGGAGAAAGAGGAGGAAATAGAAACTGCGGGACCTGGATATTAAGGCATGAAACTCAAGATAATTGGAACAGGTTCAAAAGGAAATGCTTACCTCCTCGAAAATGAGGAGGAGGCACTCCTTATAGAGTGTGGTGTGAACATCAAGGAAATCAAAAAGGCAATTGATTTTAATGTTTCCAAAATTGTGGGGTGTATTGTAACTCACGAACACAACGACCACGCTAAGTCTATTAAAGAAGTTATGAGTGCAGGTATTGATGTTTACGCATCTTACGGAACTCATGGTACTTGTAAGACTCTAAACAAGAGTAGAACAAATATAATTTTAGAAGGTTATCCTAGAATGATAGGGAATTTTAATGTTTTGGCTTTTAAAATTAATCACGATGCATCTGAACCTTTAGGATTCCTTATAAATCATAGAGAAACTGGAAATGTACTTTTCTTAACTGATACATTCTATTCAAACTACACTTTCAAAGGATTAAACAATATAATAATTGAAGCCAATTACTCAAAGGAAATAATCAAAGAAAAATTATCAGAAAAAGAATTTTTGAAAGATAGAATTTTCCAATCTCACATGAGTATTGATACTTGTTTAGAGTTTTTGAATGCCAACGATTTGAGTAAAGTAAACAACATAGTTCTGATTCATTTATCGGATGGAAACTCCAACGAAGTTCAATTCAAAGAAGCGGTTGAAAATCAAACAGGAAAGTCTGTTTATGTAGCATCCAATGGAATGGAAATTGAATTTAACAAAACACCTTTTTAAAATGGAACTTACAGAAAAGGAATCAGAAAGAATTGAGGCAATGATTGTGTATTTAATCAATAAAAGACACAAGCCTTTACTTGATAAAAGTGGTGCGTATGGTTTAAGTAGATTTCGTGAACTCGTGAACTTTTAACAAGTGATTAAAAACTTTGAAAATATAACAAAATAAAAATGGGAGAATTAATACTGCTAATTGGAAGTATACTATTAGCGACAGCTACGGTAGTAATTGGGAGAACTAAACTTACATCTAGAATTAACTACGAAAGGGAAAGAAAAAAGAAAGAACTACATCGTAGACGTTTCATCAAAAAACATTTTAATCATAAATATTAAGAGTGTGGAAACAAAATTTAAAGAAAATATCTAAATTAGCTACTGTAATTAAAAAAGCGGAGGTTACCAAGTAAAAACAAATTATTAATTAAGCCTTAACCCACAATTGCTACAATGCAGTGTTATGGTAAGTGCTTTTATTTATAAAGAAATGGAAGAAAGTTATAGTGATAAAATAAACTGGACATTAGACCAAAAAATATTTCATCTACTTGAAACTGTTGATGTTTATTATCACAAATTTAATGGAGAAGTTTATTTGAACTTTTCAGGCGGAAAGGATTCAACTGTCCTTAAATTTTTCATAGACAAGTGGTGCGAAATGAATGGTTATCCAAAAATAAAATGCTTATTCAATAATACTACAAATGAACATAAGCAAATATTAGATTTTGTAAAAACTTTTGGAGATGAAGTTATTTGGACTCGACCAAGAATGACTTTTGCGGAAACTTTACAAAAATACGGTTATCCTGTTGTTTCTAAACAGACTGCAAGATTTATTGATAGATACAGAAAAACAAAAAGTGAAGCAATGAAAATGTTTTACAAATTTGGAATTAACAAAGATGGGAGTAAAAGTGCTTTTAAAATTGCTAAAAAATGGCATTACCTTTTAGATGAAGATTTTTTAACAACTGACAGATGTTGCGATATTCTTAAAAAAGAACCAATTAAAAAGTTTGAAAAAGAGACAAGATTAAAACCTATTAATGGCGTTATGACTTCTGAATCTAATCAAAGAAAAATGCGGTATTTAAAAAATGGGGGTTGCATTAGTTGGAAAGAAGGAAAAGAGATTTGCTCACCACTATCTTTGTTTACAGAGGATAATATTTGGGAATGTATTGACAAATTTAATATTGAAATTTGCCCTATTTACTATGACCAAATTATTGATGGCGAATTAGTAACAGGAGAAAAAAGAACTGGTTGTGCTTGGTGTTTATTTGGATTACATTGTGAATCAAAAGACGATAATAGAATTTCAAGATTAGCAAAAAGAGAACCAAATAGGTATAAAAGTATGATGGATAAAATGGGTTATCGAAAAGTTCTTGAAGCACTCGGGTTTCAGCATTTACCATAACGCTATAGCGGTATGAAACGAAGCGGTAAACGGGCTGCGAAACTATCAACCGCTAAGAACTTGGCGCGAGCGATGAACTTGCAAATAACACTTAACCCGCTTTGTTTTATGACCGCTTGTTATAAGCCGTATTTGTTTGATTATCAGTTGTTAGTAAAATAGTTGAAAAATAAAGTAACTTTTTGTTGTATATAACGTATATACAATATATCTTTACAAAGAATTTAAAACATACGATTATGAACGAAGCATTGGCAAATAGATTAGTTAATTTTGTTTTTATGATTGAAAACAAAGATTTAACAAGACAAGAAATAGTTGATGAATTTCAACGTGTATTAGATATTGAAATGAAAGAGCGAATTGAACACACTCGTCAGCAAACTATTAGAAACTGTGTAAAACAACTACAAAAAATAGCAAATGAAGAAGATTATTGATATACCAGATGAAATAGTTGAACCGTTGAAAATAATGGCAGTAAAGGCAAAAAAGCCTCTTAAAAACTATATTGAAGACGAACTAAAAAAATTAGTTCAGAACTATCAATCGAAGCCTTCTTAATATGGCTTATAACGGTAAAGTATATGCGAAGTGCTGACGATAGGAAGCATTGCGTATATACATTGTTACCTACTGGTGCGACTTTAACCGCTAAACTTAAATCGAAGAACTGAACCTTTTTCTTTTCTTTTTTGAGCGTTGGCAAAATTTAATTTGAAAAATTAAAAATATGATTGAGATAAATAAGAATTATAATGAAAACAATTTAGAAACAATGGCAAAGATGCCTGATTGCTTTGTGGATTTAACGGTTACATCACCGCCTTACGATGGATTACGAACCTATAATGGATATTCCTTTCCCTTTGAAGATATTGCAAAGGAGCTATTTAGAATTACCAAAGAAGGTGGTATTGTGGTTTGGATTGTTGGCGATGCTACAAAAAACGGAAGCGAAAGTGGTACGAGTTTTAAACAAGCATTGTACTTTATGCAATGTGGTTTTAAACTATATGACACTATGATTTATAGAAAGCAAAACTACATACCATTAACACACAAAAGATATGAGCAAGAGTTTGAGTATATGTTTGTTTTTAGTAAAGGGAAACCAAACACATTTAATCCAATAATGATTGAGTGCAAAACTAAAGGAAGTAAAACTAAAGGAAGAACATTTTACCAAACGAATAATCAAAACACACCAACGGAAGGACATAAAAATGAAGCGGTAAAGGACTATAAGCAAAAGGGAAATGTTTGGCAAATACCAACTAACGCTGGTGCAAAAGGACACCCTGCACAATTCCCTGAAATATTAGCCAACGACCACATAATAAGCTGGAGTAACGAAGGAGATTTAATTTATGACCCATTTATGGGAAGTGGAACAACAGC
>Ga0116152_10000370_pt1 | contig 36770 bp, 35 predicted proteins | sample AD_UKC119_MetaG_FD_89894 | JGI IMG/M metagenome (GOLD analysis project Ga0116152, IMG submission 89894) | Active sludge microbial communities of municipal wastewater-treating anaerobic digesters from Hong Kong - AD_UKC119_MetaG | ecosystem: Engineered > Bioreactor > Anaerobic > Digestate... | reverse complement strand
AATTTCCACCTCCCGCCCCAGCCCTCCTCCTTGGTGGAGGAGGGGATTTTAGGGAGAGTGTAATAGCTACTGTTGACCAGAAGCTGGTTGAGTTGTTGGAGCTTCTGCCGCCGGCGCTTCCGCTGCGGTATCCGCGGCTGCTTTTACGGTTTCAGCCGTATCGGCCGCGGCTTCTGTTGCGGCTTCCGCTGCGGTATCCGCGGCTGCTTTTACGGTTTCAGCCGTATCGGCCGCGGCTTCTGTTGCGGCTTCTGTCGCGGTGTCCGCGGCTGCTTTCACGGTTTCAGCCGTATCGGCCGCGGCTTCTGTTGCGGCTTCTGCCGCGGTGTCCGCAGCTGCTTTCACGGTTTCAGCCGCATCGGCCGCGGCTTCTGTCGCGGTGTCCGCGGCTGCTTTCACGGTTTCAGCTGTATCGGCCGCGGCTTCTGTTGCGGCTTCTGTCGCGGTGTCCGCGGCTGCTTTCACGGTTTCAGCCGTATCGGCTGCGGCTTTTGCCGCGGTGTCTGCCGCGGTATCCGCAGTTGCTTTTACGGTTTCAGCCGCATCGGCCGCGGCTTTTGCCGCGGTGTCTGCCGCTGCTGCCGCCGGCGCTTCTGGTTTCTTGGCGTAGGTTGGGTCAGGTATCGCCGACCAGATCATCAACGCCAAGGCAAAGGCCGCAGTCACCAGCGCAAAGGTATTGCTGCTGTAGCGCCTGGGATCGTAGTTTTGCCAGCCGTGGATGCGGTCAATCTCACGCAATATCTTCTCGTTCCTTTCACCGCCTGTCAGCAGGCTGACGACGACAATCGTGAACCAAGCTGCTGACATGGTGAAGATACCGGTGACCAAGTGGACAATTGGTCCAGCATCGATCAGCGTGAAATCACCCAACTTGCCTTTGCTGAAGAACAAAATGCCGGACAGGATGCCGCCGACTAGCAGGCCAGCGATCGCGCCTGGTTTGTTGGCGCCTTTCCACCAGATGCCGAGAATCAGCACCGGGGTGAAGGTTGAAGCTGCCACGATGAAGGCCCAAATGACACTGGTCAACAGAAAGTCCGGGGGATTCAGCGCCAGACCGATGGTCGCCAAGCCACCCAGCGCAGTGAAGATGTAACCCATCTTGACTTTGCTCTTATCCTCGGCTTTCGGGTTGATCGTTTCGTAGATGTCGCTTCCAAGGCCAGAGCCAATCACCATCAATAGACCGCCGATGGTCGAGAAGCCCGCCGCCAGCGCGCCGGCCACTGGCATCGCTGCGATCCAGCCTGGCGTGAGTGCCTGACTCATTACCACGATCAGCAGATCCGCTTCTTTCGCCTGAATTTGCAGACCTTGGGCGTTCAGCTCGTTCACAGTGTAGAGCTTGGCGGCGAAACCGATGGCGAAGGTGGTGAAAAACACCAAGCCGATGAAGAAAGTACCCCACAGGGTCGACATCTTGGCATCACGGATCGAAGGCGCTGTGAAGTAGCGCATGGCGATGTGCGGTAAGCCCATGGTGCCGCAGGCGATGGAAAAGAATACACCGAAGTAGAACTTGAAACTCATCGGCACGGTGCCGTTCACGGTGAGGAACGGATTGAAATAGGACGCCATGACCTCATTCATCTGCGGCACCAGATCAGCGTAGCCGAACGGTGGGAAGAAGCTGGCCGGACCGGCGCCAATCTTCAGCAGAATGATCACTGCTGGCACGTACAGCGCAATGATCATGATGATGGCCTGCAAGGTCTGATTGTAGGACAGGCCGTACATGCCGCCGATGGTGACGTAAGCCGTGACCACCAGGCCGCCAACGATCAGGCCAGTGGTGTAATCCCAGTGGAACATTACTTGGAAAACGTTGCCAACGCCTTTCATCTGGCCAATCAAATAGAGCTGGGCCAGGAAGATCATGCAGATTACAGCAACCACCTTAGCGGTCCGCCCGAAGCGCTCGCCGATAAACTGCATGCTGGTAAATTTGCCCCAACGGCGCAGTGCTGGTGCTAGCGCAATCGAGATCAGCACAAAGCCGCCGGTGAAACTCAGAACCAGCGCCACCACGTAATACTGCATCTTCCACAGCAGAGCGGTAAAACCGAGGAAGGTGGCGAGGCTCATGTAGTTGGAGCTCATGGCCAAACCGTTTGCGAGCGGGCCAATACTACGGCCAGCTGTAAAGTAATCGTCGCTGGATGCAACGCGCCGCTTCGATAGCCAACCGACGTAGAGGAAAGACCCGATCATCAAGAGCGTATAGATGATACCGAGTGTCGAGACGGCGCCCGATGGTTCGAAAACGTAGTATTTGGGTTCTTCGGCCTGCGCCAGGGCTAGCGCGGGCAAGAATAGGGTAATTAGCGCTAGAAGCCGGCTCATGGATTGCCTCCTGGCGCGTTGTCTGCTGCTCCGGTGCTGGAATCGTTGATTTCCTGATCCACTTTTTCGCTGATCTGGATGTAGATCCAGAATACCGGGATGAGCACCAGCCAGCCGATGACAATGGTTAACCAATAGTCGGCTGGGAATCCAAAGATCGTCACCTTGTTCAGTTCAGGGAACAAGAAGTACATCGGAAAAATGTGGGTCATCAGGGTGACTACCACAAAAGCAATCAGCGTTGTTCGACACTGACTTTTATAGGCAACATGCATTCGTTCAGCGTTATTCATTCGCTTTTCTCCTGCTTTTAACTAGATTATGCGGTCTCTTGTTCATCTCCGTAGTTAAAGACCACCTGATGGACGCAACTACTAGCATGGCTTCTTACTCGCCCAACAGCCTGCTTAGGAAAATGGCTTATTTTGCTCAGTCGTTGTTCCGAACGTGTAAAGATAGATCAAAAAATCGAAATGGAAATAGATATCCACATTTCATTTCGATTTAATTTAAGAAGAAAATGTTATTTTTTACAGACAATTGATTGATTTTTATTATAAGCTTTAGCAATATAAAAGTTGCTGTCTCTCTCTATCCTGGCTTCCAGATCATCATTTAATGACGTGAACGAAAACCTTAAATTCATTTTTGTCCTTGCGGCGTTTCTGGTATTGGTGAGCAGCCTGGAGTTAGCGGCTGACTATGCGATCTACTATGTTTTAGAGCCAGAAAACCAGCAGCATCTTGTTGCGATGCTATCCCCAAGACTGGAATTACTTGTAGAGTTGAAGGTGTTGGTCCTGGCGATTCTCGGTGTCGTGTTTGCCATTTCTTGGCAGCTCTATGTCAAGGGGCCGCTGAAGATCGTTGAGGGCATTCGTATCATTCTTAACGCGCATTCCAGCTATCGCCTCAAACCTTTCGGCCCCGCTGGAATCCAGGCGCTGGCGCGGGCGGTGAATGATCTAGCGGAGCGGGGAGAAACACTGGCCCATGATCTCGAAATCAAGGTCGCCCACGCTAAATCCTCGGTCGAAGAAGAAAAAAACCGGTTGGCGGCGCTGATGTCCGAGCTTTCCCAGGGAGTGCTGGTGTGCAACCGCGACGGTCGTATTTTGCTCTACAACGAGCGCGCGCGGCAGACGCTCAGCGTGCCCGGAAACGTCCAGGGAACCACAGCGCTGGTGGGTCTTGGCCGCTCGATTACTGCCGTCATCGACCGCAATCTGCTGGATCACGCCCTGGAGAGTCTACAATCCCGCCTTGAGAAGCATGAAGCAGATCCAACAACCCGGTTCGTTATCACGATCCGGGGCGGACAGTTTATTCGGGTGCAAATGGCGCCAGTGCTGGCCGCCATCCAGCCATCTTCCATGCACCAAACTGCAGCAGCCATTGGCGGATTCGTGATGACGCTGGAGAACATCACCCGCGCCTTTGAGGTAGATGCGACCCGTGACATGTTGCTTCAGTCATTCACCGAAGGGAGCCGGGCCGCCCTTGCCAGCATTCGCGCTGCGGTAGAAACGCTGATGCACTACCCGGATTGTGAACTTGCGCACCGTGACCGCTTTCTTCAGGTCATCCATGAAGAGACCTGCAGCCTGAGTGCCCGGTTGGACCAAGTGACTGCTGAGCATGCTGATTCACTGAAAACCCGCTGGCCGTTGGAAGAGATGCTCGGTGTTGACCTTATCGCTGCGGCTCAGCGCCGGATCGAGAGCCGGCTTGGTATGGCCACCCTGCTGGAAACGCCTGACGAGGGATTGTGGATCAAGGCTGACAGCTACACACTGGTTCAGGCGATGAGCTATGTAGCAAGCCGGTTGCAACATGAAGCCGGGGTACATGAGCTGTCCTTCCATTTGGAACGGCATGCCCGGATTGCAGAGCTGGATATGATCTGGACTGAACCGTTGCTTTCGCAGCACATTCTGTACGGTTGGGAAACAGATCCCATGCATGCTGGCGGCGAAGACAGCCCGCTATCCTTTCGCGATGTCATCGAACGGCACGGCGCAGAAATCGTGTACATGCTCGATCAAGTGCGGCAACAACCCTTGTTTCGTTGGCTGTTGCCCCTCGCTCAACCAGCACAGCCTTTGCCTGGCGCCTTCATCCGCTATGGTGAAAGCCGGCCGGAATTTTACGATTTCGACCTGTTCCACCAAGCGGGCCAGACGTCAGAGCTGGATCACCGGCTGCTGACAGAATTGACCTATACGGTGTTCGATACAGAAACAACAGGTTTAAATCCGAACGCTGGCGATGAAATCGTTTCCATCGGCGCAGTGCGTATTGTCAATAATCGCCTGCTGCGTTACGAGACCTATGAGCAATTGATTGATCCAAAGCGGCCAATTGATCCTATGTCGCAAACGGTTCACGGTATTTCGAACGAAATGCTGCGCGGACAATCGGCAATCGATCAGGCGCTACCGCAGTTTCACGAATACTGTGCGGATACTGTGCTGGTCGGTCATAATGCGGCATTCGACATGCGCTTCCTGCAATTGAAGGAAGATCAAACAGGTATCCGTTTCACCCATCCCGTGCTGGATACGCTGCTGTTATCGGAAGTGCTGCACCCCAATCAGGAATCGCATTCCCTGGAAGCGATTGCTGAACGCTTGGGCGTGAAAGTCCTGGCCCGTCATACTGCCCTGGGCGATGCGCTGGTAACCGGGGAAGTATTTCTGCGGATGATTCCATTGTTAGCGGCGCAGGGTATTTGCACGCTGGGCGACGCCCGCGTAGCGACTGAGAAAATTTACGCCAAGGTGAAGTATTGAAGCCTGTATTACCGTCTCTGGCCCCTCTCCCAAGCAGGGAGAGAGGCGGGGCGAGAAGGTTTGGGCTTAGTGCGCCGCCGCACCTGCTGAACCAAAGCCGGTTTGCGCGCGTACGTACTGATCCTCGAACGCCTCTTTCTCCCTGGCTGCGCGGACGCTGCTGTCCGTCACCGAACCCAGCCAAGCCATGAAGAATGCCAGCGGCATGGAGAAGATTGCGGGTTGTTCATACGGGAAGATGGGCTCCTTGTTGCCAAGCACGCTGACCCATACCGCCTTGGACAACACGACGATCAGCACCGCCGACACCAGGCCGGCGATACTGCCCCAGATCGCGCCGCGCGTGGTGAGCCCTTTCCAGTACATCGACAAGATCAGTACCGGGAAATTGCACGATGCGGCAACGCCAAAGGCCAGACCGACCATGAACGCTACGTTCTGCCGTTCGAACGCGATGCCGAGCAGCACAGCGAGGACGCCCAGGATTAATGAGGACGATTTGGAAACCCGGACTTCCTCGGCTTCGGTCGCCTGACCCTTGCGAATGACATTGGCGTAGAGATCGTGCGAGATCGCGGACGCGCCAGCGAGTGCCAGCCCCGCTACCACAGCCAGAATCGTGGCGAAGGCCACCGCCGATAAGAAACCGAGCAGCAGGTTGCCGCCGACTGCGTGCGCCAAATGCATAGCCGGCATGTTATTGCCACCCAGCAGCCGGCTGCCTACGGCGCCGCCCTCGAAGTATTGCGGATCAGTGCCGACGATGGTGATCGCCGACAGGCCCATGATCGCCACCACGGTAAAGAAGAAACCGACGCAGAGGGTGGCAATGAATACGCTCTTGCGCGCTTCCTTGGCGTTGGGCACGGTAAAGAAGCGCATTAAGATGTGCGGCAAGCCAGCAGTACCGAACATCAGACCGAGTGACAGAGAGATCGCTGTTACTGGATCGGCCAGCAGGGAACCCGGTCCCATGAGTGCCAGTCCTTTCTTGGAATTGGCGACGGCCTGGGTGGCCAATGTCTCAAAGTTGAAACCAAACTTGGAAAAAGCCAGCAGCATCACAAGCGTGCCGCCGCCAAGCAGCAGGCACGCCTTGATGATCTGCACCCAGGTGGTGGCGATCATGCCGCCGAAGGTCACGTAGATCACCATCATCACGCCGACGATAACTACCGCAATCCAGTAATCCAGGCCAAACAGCAACTTGATGAGCTGCCCTGCGCCGACCATCTGGGCGATCAGATAGAACACCACCACAGTCAGCGAGCCGATCGCGGCGATGGTGCGCACCTGCCGCTGGTCCAAACGATAGGAAGTGATATCGGCGAAGGTGAATTTACCGAGATTGCGCAACCGCTCGGCCATGATGAACATGATAAACGGCCAGCCCACATAGAAGCAGATACAGTAGATATAGCCGTCGAACCCTTGAAAATAAGTCAGACTGGTTAGACCAAGCAAGGTGGCCGCCGACATGTAGTCGCCCGCAATGGCTAAGCCATTCTGGGTGCCGGTGATGCCGCCCCCGGCGGAGTAATAATCGCTGGCCGTTTTGGTGCGTTTGGCGGCCCAGTAGGTGATGCCCAGGGTTGCCATCACGAAGATGAAGAACATCACGATCGCATGCACGTTGAGCGGCTGCTTCTGAGTTGCTCCGACATCCGGGGCGGCCATGGCGAGCCCCATCCAGCTCAGGGCCAGTACGACAAAAGCGTATTTCATGATCCGCGAATTCATTCGATGGCCCCTTTAATAATCTCCGAATTGATATCATCGAACTCGCCGTTGGCGCGACGGATGTAGAGGCCAGTCATCAACCAGAACAGCAGAATCATACTTGCACCGATGGGCCAGGCAATGGAGGCGGTGCCGCCTTCCCAGATAGGGGTGGTTAATAGCGTTGGATTAAACGCTACAACCATGATGAAAATGAAATAAATGCCTAAGACTACGATCGTCAGCATCCACGCGAAGCGGCTGCGTTTAGCGACAAGCTCATCAAATTTCGGATTTTTTCGGATCCGCTCATACACGGCGGTCGACATATATGTTGTCCTCATGCATTGTTGGTGGGTTAGTCTTCCCTGCCCGGTAAATTCAGGGTAGGGCCATAGAAATTTAGGAGTAGCAAATTGCGTTGTCTATGGCAGTATTACATGTTGGGCATACTTTTTATTTCGAGCCTATCTTTTAGAAAATTATCGTTTTTTAATGTGATCGCCCATTGTGTTTCTGATCATATGTATTAATAATATTACATAAATTCCACTCTCACTTCGCTATCCTTTCATCGCCATGAATCTTATCGAGATGCTCGCCCGCGAACTCACCGCTCAAGAACCCCAGATAGAAGCGGCCGTTGCCCTGCTGGATGGCGGTGCTACCGTACCCTTCATTGCTCGCTATCGTAAGGAGATCACTGGCGGATTGGATGATACGCAATTACGCTTGCTGGAAGAGCGGCTTGGCTATTTACGCGCGCTGGAGGAACGGCGCGATGTGATCTTAGCCAGCATCCGCGAGCAGGGTCAGTTGAGTGCTGAGCTGGAAACCGCGCTCCTCGCTGCCGATACCAAGACCCGGTTAGAAGATCTTTACCTGCCCTACAAACCCAAGCGCCGCACCAAGGCTCAAATTGCCCGTGAAGCAGGACTGACGCCATTGGCGCATGGTTTGCTGGCCGATCCTATGCAGATGCCGGAAACATTTGCTGCCGGGTTTATTGACGTTGTGCGCGGCGTTCCTGATGTGAAGGCGGCGCTGGACGGGGCACGGCAGATTCTAATGGAGGAATTTGCCGAAAATGCCGGATTGTTGACCGGTCTGCGTGAATATCTTTGGGAAAACGCAGTGCTGCATTCGCAGATGGTCGACGGCAAGGCGGAGGAGGGCGCCAAGTTCCGCGATTACTTCGATTACCGGGAAGCACTGCAAAAGATTCCCTCACATCGCGCCCTGGCACTGTTCCGGGGCCGTAATGAGGGGGTGTTGCAACTGGCGTTGGAAATCGGTGATCCGGCGATGCCCGGCCCTGATCCCGGCGAGCGGCGGGTTGCTGCCCAGTTTGATATCCGTGATGCGGGCCGGCCGGCCGATGCCTGGCTGCGGGAAACTGTTCGCTGGGCCTGGAAAATCAAACTGCTGCCGCATTTTGACACCGGACTCAAACAACGCTTGCGTGAAGCGGCTGAAGAGGAAGCGATCCGGGTATTCGCCAGCAATTTACGTGATCTGCTGCTGGCGGCGCCTGCGGGCGCCCGCCCTGCGTTAGGCTTGGACCCCGGGTTACGCACAGGGGTCAAAGTAGCGGTGGTGGATGCGACTGGCAAGCTAGTGAACACCGGAACCATTTATCCTCATGTCCCGCGTAACCAATGGGATGCGAGTCTGCAAATTCTCGCCGAACTGTGCCGCCAGCACAAAGTTGAGCTGATTAGCATTGGCAACGGTACAGCCTCTCGCGAGACCGACCGGCTGGTGATGGATTTGATCAAGCGCTATCCTGAACTGCGCTTACAAAAGCTGGTGGTATCGGAAGCCGGCGCATCCGTCTATTCTGCCTCGGAATTGGCCGCGCGGGAATTTCCCGGCGTCGATGTGTCGTTGCGCGGTGCGGTATCCATCGCCCGCCGCTTGCAAGACCCGTTGGCGGAACTGGTTAAGATCGAACCGAAGGCAATCGGAGTCGGCCAATATCAGCATGATGTCAGTCAGGCTCGCCTGGCGCGGGCATTGGACACGGTGGTCGAAGACTGTGTGAATGCGGTTGGAGTCGATGTGAACACCGCTTCAGTACCGTTGTTAGCGCGGGTTGCCGGGCTAAATGCGACCCTAGCCCGCAATATCGTCGAGTTTCGTGACGCCCATGGCCCATTCCGCCACCGTGAGCAGCTACTCAAGATTTCCCGGCTGGGCGGCAAGACCTTCGAGCAGGCTGCCGGATTTCTGCGTATCCTCAACGGCGACAACCCGTTGGACCGTTCCGCGGTCCACCCGGAAGCCTATCCTTTGGTCAAGCGTATCTTGGCCGCCAGCGGACGCGGATTGCACGAGGTATTGGGCAACGCGGCATTTCTAAAGACGCTGGAGCCGGCCCGTTTCACCGATGAGCGGTTTGGTGTGCCGACCGTGCGCGATATCCTGGCGGAACTGGAAAAGCCAGGCCGCGACCCTCGTCCGGAATTCAAAACCGCTGTATTTAAGGACGGTGTGGAAAAACCAGCCGATCTACAGCCAGGAGTGGTATTGGAGGGGGTGGTTACCAATGTTGCCAATTTTGGCGCCTTCGTCGATATCGGCGTTCACCAGGATGGATTGGTGCATATCTCGGCGCTGGCCGACCGGTTTGTCAAAGACCCTCGCGAGGTGGTCAAGGCCGGTCAAGTGGTTAAGGTCAAAGTGCTGGAAGTCGACCTGAAGCGGCAACGGATTGCCTTGACCATGCGGCTGAATGAACCGGTCACGGGTACACCCGCGCGAAAGGCGGAGAATACCCAACGTCCTGCCTCCCGGCAGGATCAGGAAAAACGGGGACCGCGTCAGCCATTGCCGGGTGACCGTCAGCAATCCCCCGAAGCGCGCCCGAATGCTTTCGCTGAAGCATTTGCCCGGGCACGGCAGAAATAAATTCAGTGTGGCGTTTCGCTCTATTGAGCCATTCTTTCACCCTATCCAGAAGTTCTTGCAGAGGGGTTTCATCATTCATCCCGGTCAGCGAGCAGGTCGTCCTCATTGCTGAATTCGTCCTCCTCGTAGCCTAAGTCGTCCGCTTCCATTTCATCGAAGGGGCCAGACCAGTCTTCCGGGGCTTCAATCGGATCAATAGGCAGCTCATACCAGGCATCCAGATCCAGTTCTTCCAGTTCACCGTCGAAGTACTGGATTTCGACCGTTTGGGCGTCTTCATCGAGGGCGACCACCTCGAAGTCGTTACCCGTTTCTTGATTGCGATACCAGCTACCAATGATGGGATCAACATCGCTCATGCTCGATCTCCTGCTGCGGGTGGGTGGGGGTGAGTCATTGCTTGATGGGCGTGACCGGGCGATGACTCATTTTTTATAGATTCTTAGTGAATTTTGACTAATGAGCCTTGCACAATTCAACCTTGAGATCACAAAAATTCGCGATGACCGTCAACATGGCGCTAGCGAATTGGCCCGCCGTTGTCTGGCTATTCTGGCAGAAGCAGCGAAGACCGTGCCAGCTCAGGATGCCGTGGTATTGCGGGAGCAGTTAAAAACCCTGGCTTGGGAGCTGGCTAAGACCCGGCCGAGCATGGCTCCTCTGCAAAATCTGTTGCATCGCTGGCGCGAAGAGCTGGCGCTTGATATCACCTTGGATTTGACCGCGGCGCGGGTATTGGCGGCTCAGCAGGCTGAGGCGTTGATCGTTGCTTCGCGCCAAGCCGTAGCTGGCTGCGCTGCCCACGCTGCCCGATTTTTGGGGCCTGGGCGAACCATAATGACGCATAGCCTCAGTTCGACAGTGTTGCAGGTTTGCCGGTTGTTGCGAGATCAAGGCTTGCAGGTCATCGCTACCGAATCCCGGCCTTTGGCAGAAGGACAGGTGTTAGCGGAGAAGCTGTCGAATTGGGGAATACCGGCAGTTTATATCACCGACGCCCAAATGGGGCTGTTTGCGGCCCATGCCGACGCTGTGCTAGTTGGAGCTGACAGTGTGCAGGCTGATGGCGCGGTGGTGAATAAAGTAGGCACTTATCCGTTGGCTTTGGCGGCGCACGATCAGGGTGTGCCCTTTTACGTCTGTTGCGAAAGCTTTAAGTGGCGCCAGACCGGAGAACCGCTGCCGGAATTGGAGGAAATGGCCGCGGATGAACTCGGAGCGCCGGAAAGGCCCGGGGTGACCGTGCGCAATGTCTATTTCGACATTACGCCCGCGCGATTGATCAGCGCCTGGATTAGCGAGTCAGAGGTGCGGCAGTGATTCGGATTCGAGAATGCAGGAGCCCTGTTTACGGGTTCCTGCATCACGGATTGTGATATAGACAGTCGCTTTGCCGGCCTTAGCCGTCTAATCCCACGACCCGCCGCATCTCTTCTCCTTCATCCACCGGCTGGCGCAGTGCCCGGTTGATCGCACTGATCACCGCGTTCAACGAGGCGGTGACGATGTTACTGTCAATACCTACCCCGAACAGCGAGGCCGGCTCGCTATCCATGCGCACCTCGACGTAGGATACTGCTGTGGCATTAGCGCCCGCGCCGGTGGCATGCTCATGGTAGTCGACGATTCGAACATTCAAACCGAAGTGCCGGTTCAATGCATCAATGAAGGCGTCAATTGGGCCATTGCCTTTGCCCGACAGTAAGCGTTCCCGCCCATGTTCGCGAATCGTCGCTGTCAGCTTGTGAGTGCTGCTCGCATGACCATCGGGCGCAGTGCGGTATTCAACAAAATGAAACGGTTCGTCTGGTTGCAGATATTCGGCCTGAAATGCCGCCCAAATATCCGCCGAGGTCAATTCTTTACCCGTCGCATCGGCTGTGGCCTGCACCATTTTGCTGAACTCGATCTGCAAGCGGCGTGGCATCCGCAACCCGTGATCTTTCTCCAGCAGATAGGCAATGCCACCCTTGCCAGATTGACTGTTGACCCGGATCACTGCTTCGTAGCTGCGGCCCACATCGGCGGGGTCAATCGGCAGGTAAGGTACCTCCCAGCGTGAATCACCGGCCGCCCAACGCTGTTCCTGGGCGGCGAAACCTTTCTTGATCGCGTCTTGGTGCGAACCGGAAAAAGCGGTGAAGACCAGGTCACCGGCGTAGGGATGCCGTGGATGCACCGCTATTTGGTTGCAATATTCCGTGGTACGGACAATCTCATCCATCACCAAGAAATCCAGGCCAGAGTTGATCCCTTGACTGTGGAGATTCAGCGCCAGCGTGATCAAGTCAACGTTACCGGTGCGTTCACCATTGCCGAATAAACAACCCTCGACCCGGTCGGCGCCTGCCATCATCGCGAGTTCGGCAGCAGCTACGGCAGTGCCTCGGTCATTGTGGGGATGGACGCTAATGATGACAGCGTCACGGCGTGAAAGATGGCGGCAGAACCATTCGATCTGATCGGCATAAACATTGGGCGTCGCGACTTCGACGGTTGCCGGCAGATTGAGAATCACCTTACGCTCTGGCGTCGGTTGCCAGATGTCGAGAACGGCCTCGCAGACTTCCAGAGCAAAATCCAGTTCGGTAAAACAGAATGTTTCCGGTGAATACTCAAACTGCCATTCGGTATCTGGCTGTCCGGCAGCGCATTCGGTGAACAGCCGGGCGCCATTGCGGGCCAGCTCGATCAGGCCAGCACGGTCGAGGCCAAACACTACCTCGCGAAATATCGGCGCGGTTGCGTTGTAGAGATGCGGAATTGCGCGCTTGGCGCCGCGCAAACTATCGAAAGTGCGACGAATCAACTCCTCGCGAGACTGGGTAAGTACTTGGATAGCCACGTCGTCCGGTATGCGTTTGCTCTCGATCAGATCCCGCACAAAGTCGAAGTCGGTCTGCGAAGCGGAAGGAAACGCCACCTCAATTTGCTTGAAACCCATACGGATCAGCAGTTCGAAGAAGCGGAGTTTGCGTTCGCGGTCCATTGGCTCGATCAGCGCCTGGTTACCGTCCCGCAGGTCCGAGCTGCACCAGACCGGTGCTTGGGTGAGTACCCGCGAAGGCCATTGCCGGTCCGGCAACTGGACAGACGGGAAGGGGCGGTATTTATGGGTAGCGTCAATGTTCATAATCAGCAGTTCCTCTCTACTCGGTCAACATTCAGTCCCCTTTCTCCGCTAAAGCGGCATCAGGGTGAGGGGTTTTAAGTCAGTGATTCAGTACAACGCAGTGCGGCGCGATACGGCCACCGGGCCGCCGCTAGGCCCGGCGACCGCGACTTAGTCGCAGTAGAGCCAAAGAGAGGACAAATGCGAAGATAGAATGATAGGCGTGGCTGGAAACGCCAAAAAAGGTGATGCGAAATCGGCAGGGGTCAGACATGGGAGCAATCCTCGCAAACGGTTTTCGTAATGGCCTGCAACAGTAAGCCCCGGCGCTCCATTCAGGAGGCCGGGTCACTCAGTCGCAGTTCGAACCGTTCGGGGAATTGTTTGTATCTCATATTTTTCAACTTAACCTAAGCTGCAATTCCAGGTCAAGGGGAATATCGAATTATTGCGAATCATTATCATTTCTGCTCCAAGAGCAAAAATAGACAGTATTTCTAAGCATCATAATTGCAACCAATGCTGATTGAGGGTGTTTAAATGACTGAAAAAACCGAAATCCTGCAAACTGTCCCAGTCTGGGATCTGCCGACCCGGTTATTTCATTGGGTCTTGGCCGGATTGATGATCGCTCAGTGGTGGACCGCCGAACAAAGCAGCACCATGGATTATCATGTCTGGGGTGGTTACGCGGTGTTGACGCTGGTGCTGTTCCGCCTGATCTGGGGATTTGTAGGTAGCGATACCGTGCGTTTCAGCGATTTTGTGCGTGGGCCAGTTGCGGCCTTGGGCTATGTCAAGGCTCTGCTGCGTGGTGAAACGCCGCTCTATCTCGGACACAATCCGATGGGTGGCTGGTCGATTGTTGCGATGTTGATCTTGCTGCTGGTCCAAGCTGGAACGGGGCTGTTCGCCAATGACGATATTTTGATCGAAGGACCGCTTTATGCCTGGGTGTCGAAGGATACCAGCGATTGGTTAACGACGATCCACCGGTTCAATTTCAATCTGCTGTTGGCGGTGATCGCCGTTCATATTACCGCTGTCTTGTTCTATCTGCTGGTCAAGCGGGAAAACCTGATCCATCCCATGCTCAGCGGGCGCAAACACTTACCCCCGGAACAGGTGGATCGAGTCCCGCATATGGTAAGTCCCTGGTTAGGGCTTGCAGTGCTGGCGGTTGCGATACTGGCTGTCGGGCTGCTCATTCGCTGAGCAACAGCCGGAATGCAAAAGGCCATGTCGCGACATGGCCTTTTTTGATCTGCACTCCGGACCCTGCAATCACCTTGTCCAGGTAATGTTTAATCTTTGCGGAATTCCTTGTGACACGCTTTGCAGGTTTCAGCCGTCTTGCCAAACTGCGCCTTGATGGCACCTTCATCCCCGCCTTTAGCGGCCTCGGTTAGTTTGGCTGCTTCCTCTTCGAAATTACTCATGGCCGTTTCGAACTTATCCCAGTTCGTCCAGATTTCCGGTTTGGCTTCGGTGTGTTTCACCGCATCCGGTCCTGAACCTTTGGGAAAGCCCTCTAGGGCTGCTTTGCTCATCAATTCGACATATTGGGCGTGGCGGGCAACGGCGGCAGCATCAAATGGGATTTCGCCCTTCACCATGGCACCGATAGGTTTGAAATTCCAGCCGATAATCGTGTAGACCGACTGCCGGTATTTCGCGGCATCTTCCGGCTTTGGATCGGATGCACTGGCTGCTGTCAGAAACCCTAGGCCTACGAGACTTGCTAGACCGATGCCAAATAATTTCTTATTCATCATTTTCAGCCTCTTATGAAATTGCGACTAAAAAAGCCCAATATTGATAATCATGACATAACAATGTTATTTTGCAAGCGCAAGCTGAAATCTAGCTGAATCATGCAAGCTATCGCAACGAAACTCAGAACAGCTTACCCAGCAACATGTACATAGAAGCATTGCCACCCTCGGCATAGCCGCCCGCAAAGTAGAAGGGGCCGAGTGGAGTATCTACACCTAAGAACAAGCTGCCTGCCGCGATCAGCGAATTGAAGTCAATATCACGGTACTTGTCCCAAACACCGCCGAGCTCTAGTGATCCTCCTGCGTAGATCGGGATGGTAAATGCCGCCGAGGCGCTGTCCAGCCGGTACATGTAAATCAATTCACCGAGAGCAGCGTACTGGCCTGAGAGCTGGTTAGGTTGATACCCCGATAGATTCAGAAAACCGCCCAGCAGGAACAGATCTTGAATGCCCATGTCACCGGATAATTTGCCGGCCAGCCGGACGCGTGGAATAATTGAATATTTGCCCCAAGTGTAAGCATAAGCATAGTCAAGGCTTAGAGTCTGGAGATCCTGGTCAGCGCCCAGCGTGGTGAGTGAATCACGGAAGGTCAACGCACTGACATAGCCCGAGTTGGGGAAATTGATGTTGTCCAGGGTATCTGCTTGCCAGCGCAGTGAATAACCAGCCTCATCGAAGCGGCCCTCATAGTTGGAGGGCTGGCCGAGACGCAGGTCATTGTGACCGCTATGATAGTATAATCCGAGTGACAAACGTCCCCATTTTTCCAAGTTACGGCCGATATCCACCCCGATTTTACTTTGATGAACGCGAAAGCCAGCGCTTTGCCCATAGGAATTGCTGAATAATTCTAGGTTGTATTGCTCGTAGCCCAGATAGGGATCGATGAAATATGTCTGGTCAGCATCCAGTGGCTGGTAGAAATCGCTCGAAAGCGTAACGTTGCTGCCTAATTGCACAAAATTGCGCCATTGGCCGCCTAGCGTGTTGAGTTCCGACATCGTATAGGCAGCGCTGATATCGAATGCCGAATCGCCCTTGAGATTAGCGCCGAGAAATAGCCCAAATTGTAATGTGTCAACACCGATATGCTTGGGTGAGGCTTCAACGACCAGGCCGGTCTGGCCATTCTCTTTGACCAGTGTGTAATTGACCTGCTGGAAGTTACCCATGCCATAAATTTCATTCAGGTTACGATTAAGCCTTTGCGGGTCAAGGCGGTCGCCTGGTTTGATTTTTAGTTGCTGTTCGAGCACCTGATCGGACAATCGAGAGCCGTTATTAATCCGGATAAAGTCGATGACCGGCTGTTCAGAGCCTGGTATCGGTGGCAGGGAGGCGAGGTAGTTCTGATAGATCGCCGGGGAAACAGACAGCTGGCTTAGGTTGCTTTTATTACTTTGGGCAGCGATATAACCGAATCGAATGGCGTCTTGGGAGCGGTCGAAATCGATACTGGATATATCCTGAAGGTTGGGTGTAATCAGAATATCCTTTTTCCCTAGTGTCTTGATTTGTTCTAGGACGTTGCGTACGGTCAGGATCGTAGTGAGCTGATTCGTGACTGACAGCACCGAGGTTAATTCGCTGGCTGGTGCTAATGGCGCACCCACATCCACAGCGATGATGACATCTGGGTGGCAGAGCCTCCGGGCTACATCGATAGGCAGATTGTTTGAAACGCCGCCATCGACCAGCATTTTACCCTTCAATTCAACCGGCGCTAGGGCGCTGGGAATAGACATACTGGCACGCATGGCCTTGGCCAGCTCGCCGGAATCCAGCACTACTGGCTCACCTGTAGCGAGATCAGTTGCCACGGCCCGGTAAGGAATACGCAATTGGTCAAAATTGTGAGTACTTGCTGCCGGTAATGACAGTTCTTCAAGCAATAGCAGCAAATTCTGGCCTTCAAGCAAGCCCTTAGGTAGCTGGGCCCCTTCCGCATTGATGCCGACTTCTGCGTTGAGCAGCACCCGTTGCTCCTGTTTGGTGCGAAACGGCAGATCAGCGCGCGGGGGGCCATCTTTAAAGACCTCCGGCCAGTTGATCTGGGATAGTGTTTGCTCCATGTCCTTGGGCGTCATTCCGGACGCATACAGCCCGCCGATGATCGAACCCATGCTGGTGCCAGCGATGCAATCAACTGGGATTTGCATTTCCTCAAGAGCTTTGAGAACCCCGATATGAGCTATACCGCGGGCACCCCCCCCGCCCAGTACTAACCCGATGCGGAGGCGGTCCGGGGTTGCTGCAGCGGCCAAGGCCGTAGTTGGTATTGATATGCTGCTGAGAAACATCAGCAGAATGGGTATCCAGGCCAGTGGATGATGGGAAAACCGTGAGCTGAGCATGGGAAGTAACCGCGGTGGGCTATAGTTTAATGGGGTATTCAGCGAAATTTCAGACAGTGTATGCCAAATTCTAATGGCAATTTCGAGATAACTCTAAGGAGACAGTCATGACTGCTCAACAGCGTGAATCTCTACCGGATCATACCGAAACGGTGGAATTGGAACAGCACGAACGCCGGAATTTTCTGGTGGGTCTGGGCAAGTGGTCGAAAGCCGTGATCGGTGGTGTGTTATTGGGTGGCTTGCTGGCACCCGGGCGGGATGCTGAAGCCGTAGGCTGGGCCAACCGCGGCAGTGGTAACGGCAGTTGGGTAAATTTTCGGGGAGGTGGCTGGGGCTGGGGGCCCGGCTGGTACAACCGGCGGCCCGGTGGCTGGTATAACCGGCGGCCCGGCTGGTACAACGCGCCGAGCTGGTATAACCGGCCAGGCTGGTACAATGGCCCCGGCTGGGGTGGCAGTTGGGTCAATCGCTAAAGGACTCTAATGGCAGTTGGGTCAATCGCTAAAGGGTTCTAATGAACGAATGGATCTATAATCTCCCCCTGCATTGCTTGCCGTCCGGTTCGACAGAACAGATCATTGTCCGTACCTGCGAGCCGGCGGCACTTCCTGCCGCTTCAATCACGCAAGCTCCTGGACGGATCGTGGCAGTACAACTCCTATCCCTGCAAGCGGATTCCGAACCTTTGAATGCTTGGATGCCAGGCTTACCTGTGGAACTGGTCATGGCCGATCCGGCGACTGAGTTTCCCCTCTTGTATCGCCATACCCCTCTGCTGGACCAGCATCCGGTGCGAGTGGTCATACCGGTTCGATCCGGTTTCTACAAAGCAGTTAAAACGGCCGTTGCGCTGGATTTTCCGGTGCGGTTGGATATAGAGCAGCCTGATCCTGTATTGATTGAAGAACTGGAGGCAGTGCTGGAGTTTTATTTGCACCAATCCACGGTCGCTCAGCCTATCGAGTATTTTCAGGGCATACTGCTAAGTTTCTACCACCAGGCGCCGGTATCGTTGTGGGTTGTTCTCGACGAGAATCCCCAATGGTTACGGTATGTGGCTGATGACGGTGAAGAATCGCTGTACGGGCGGCTGGCTGGGGTCAATACCGCCCTCTTGGAGGCGAACGCCAGTTTGGATATCTGGATGGAGCAGGTGCTGGCGGCTCATGAGCAGTGCCGGAGCTGCGAATTTCTTCACCATTGCGGCGGTTACTTCAAGTGGCCATACCCGGATTATGATTGTGCCGGTGTCAAACGGCTGTTTGGTGAATTGCAGGATGCTGCTACAGAGCTGCACCGCGATCTCGACGCAGCTCCGGTTTCTGAGTAAAACGGTTCACTGGGTCTTTGCATCAAGCGCTGGTGTTAAGCAATCACCCCTCTTGATCCTAAGGAGGGGTGATTTGCATAAATGCTAATTACGGTTGCGTTGCCGTCTCTGTTTTTGTTTATCTTCCTGGTCTCGGCCATAGATATTGCCTACCACTGCACCCGCTGCGCCGCCGATGATAGCGCCGACCCCGGCATCGCCGCCGGTCAAACCACCGATAATCGCGCCGCCCGCTGCGCCCATCGCCGCGCCACTGAGGGTGCCTTGTTCAGTAGGTGTCATGTTAGTGCAGCCCACGCTGAGGGCGAGTGCAGGGACCGTTAGTAGATAACCTATTTTTTTCATAGAGTTGATCCTTATTTTGTTTTGGAGGCAGCAATCTTGGGTTGGACCATTTCAAACCAGATCACTTCAAAAATTGGTCGTTGCTGTTGGTCAGGATTGGCTTGGTAATAAGCGTCTACGGTTTCCATAATCTGCCGCAGAGTGACACCGTCTAGAGATTCGACCAGGTTTTCGACAGCAGAGCGGTGTTTGGGATTGGGGCCAGTCAACTGGTATTCGATCATCGCCATGTCCAATATGCCGAGCAGATAGGCCATTTTTTCCCGCTCAGTAGCGGTCGGCCATTCTTTACCGCCGGGAAATGGAAGTTCCTTGACCGGTTTGGCGCTGGCTGGCGGGGCCTTCGGTTCAGCCGCATAGGCTGGGGTCCAGCTTACCAAGCTGACGGCCAAGCCAATCGAAAACAGGGCTTTCATTGAGCGTTGAAGGATCAACATCGGTTTCTCCAGAGAGCATTGGGGATCAATAAACAGGACGGGTGGATTAAAGCGGTTTTTGCTGGGGATATTTATAAGCCATGGGGGTGGCGTATGTCCTGAAAAACCATCATTTAGCGGCTTGCCGCGCTTGCCAGCGGCTATAGAGCCAGCTCCAGAGCAAGTAAATGACGATAGCCGCTATGCCAGCGTAGACCAGCATTGGGGCGATGTTTTGCATCAGTACCATGAAGACTGCGCCGGCACCGAGAAAGAGGGCGACAATGCACAACCGCCAGTTGAAATAGATACCGGCCAGAAAAGTGGTCAAGGTGACATTGAGCATCAAAAGGAAGCTGGCCTGGCGATCGTCAAGGGTATCCATAAAGCCTTGTGTGGTGGCAATGAAGACCAGTTGCATCAACAGTAACAATCCCCCCCAGTGTAAGAATTGCTGAAAGACCAATAGGGCGCGAGCCTTAGCCGTTTCGACGTGTGGCCATTGGGTAATGATGCAAATCAGCCCAAAGACCGGGATCAGTCCATGCCAGTACCAGCGGCTGGCGTGCGCGTCAGTGTCGGTGTAGACGGCGCCGAACCACGCCAAAGCGATCATGAGATAAAAACCAACATCCCTGAGGCGGAATAGCCGCCTTAACAAGCTGGGCTGGCTTGTTGTGGAGGCGGCATCAGCGGCTGGAGTCAAGGTGAGTTCTTCGGGCATGATATTTTCCTGGCCTGGGTTCGGGTTTTTGAGAGGGAATTGGAATAATATTAGCTATTCGTGCTGATCCCGTCGATCAAACTAGGGCCGTGGATGAGATGGGAAAGACTAAGTTTAAAGGCGCGGTTAGCGGTTACAGCGTAAAGGCCGGAATTCTGGCATCCGGTCGCAGCGGAAATGGCGGGTTTCAGGCCGTGCGCTGTTCCTGAAAAATGGCCAGTAGAATATCCAGCCGTTGCCGGGGATCGGTCATCTCCAGTAAACCTTGGCGGATTTGCAACGGCAGTAGCAGCCGTTCCGCCAACCGGTTGCCGATCCAGGCAGCATCTTTCCAGTTAGGGACTAAAAACCGGTTATAGGGCGCCTGTTCTTCATTTTCCAGCAAATCGCGCAAGACACGAATCAACGGCTCGTGCGCTGGCAGGGGTGATTGTTGCGGGTCATCCGGTAGCCACTGGACCTGACCGGACAATAGCTGGTCCGATTGAACGCGATGGCCCACGACTCGTAACCGTTGTACGCCTGCACAAGTGATCCCGAGCAAACCGTCGTCCAGCGGGTCAAAATCGACGATGCGCGCCAAAGTGCCAATCGGATGAATACTGACCGGCTGGCCACCTGTTTCATTCCCTTGATGAATCGTGACAACGCCAAATCCGGTATCGCTTCGCAAACAAGCGCTCACCATGTCCAGATAGCGGGTCTCGAAAATCCGCAGGGGCAGAACGCCACCGGGAAATAAGACCGTGTTGAGTGGAAAGAGCGGCAGTTCCTGAAGGGTGTTCACGGCTTGGTTACCTCGGGTCCGGTTCTTCCTCACCCCAGCGCGGCAACAACGTATGCGCTATATCTAACTGATCAAGAATTCGGGCCACAATGAAATCCACCAGTTCCGACGAGGAAGCAGGCCGGTAGTAAAAGCCGGGGCTGGCCGGCAAAATGATCGCGCCCGCGCGGGCTAGCCGTAGCATATTTTCCAGATGAATAATCGACAGTGGAGTTTCCCGCACGGCCAAAACCAGTTTTCGCCCTTCTTTGAGTGTGACGTCGGCGGCTCGTTCCAGTAGATTGTCGCTATTGCCATTCGCAATGGCGGCCAATGCGCCGGTCGTGCAGGGACAAACCACCATGGCGTGCGCCCGCGCTGAGCCACTGGCCGGTGGCGCGGTCCATTCATCCTGGCCGTAAACCTGGAGTTGTCCAGGATCACAGCGATAATGTGCAATCAGTTTTTGCCGGATATCGCGCGGGCGTCCGGGTAAGCGTAAATCAGTTTCCATGTGGATGACGATCTGAGCTGCTTTGCTCAGCAGGAATTGCACGGAGCGGCCTGCCTCCAACAGGCAATGCAGCAGCCGCAGACCGTAACTGGCGCCAGAAGCCCCAGTCATACCAAGAATAATGGGGCCGGGGGGGAGAAGGTGTTCAGGCATCGTCGCGTACTCTTGTCATGCTATTCCAGCAGTTCCCCTAATAGGCGTGTTAGCAGCCGCAAATCTTTTTCCCGTGACAGAGTATGTTCTCCATCCTTGACTAAGATCAGCCGCACATCAGAGCTATTCAGCTTTTCCGCGACCCGCAGGCTGGTCTGCCATGGCACGTCAGCGTCGCCCATGCCATGAATGAGCCGTACCGGGCAGGAGATGGGTAACTCGGTCCGGTCTAGCAACCGATGGTGAGCGGCTTCTTTAATCAGATTCATGGCGATGATGTAGGGTTCGCCATAGAGTGAGGGCAGACTAATGACCCGTTCACGCCGCAAGCGCTCCCGTAATGATTCATCTAGCCGTTCCCACAGCAGGTATTCAGTGAAATCTGCTGCGCAGGCTAGGCCCAATAGTCCAGCGATGCGCTCTGGCCGCTTCAATGCTATCAATAGCATGATCCATGCCCCCATCGAGGAGCCAACGAGGATTTGCGGGCCTTCGGTTAACTGATCCAGCACGGTCAATGCTTGATCGGCCCAACAACCGATCGTGCCATCGGCGAACTGACCGCTGGAGGCGCCGTGGCCGGAGTAGTCGAAGCGTACAAACGCGTGACCGTGGCCTTGGCACCAGCGTTCCAGCGTAGTGGCTTTGATTCCAGTCATGTCTGAGGTAAATCCGCCTAGGAAAACCACACCAGGGGTAGCACCCGGGCTGCGATGGTAGGCGAGCGTAGTGCCATCGGCCAGCGTCAACTGGCCGGGTGGTGATGGGAAGATGCGCATATGGGCGGTGGTCAGTGGTAAATGAATGGCGAGTGATTAGTGATGCCCCTGCTCTCCCCATACCTGGGCGGCAAGCGCCGGCAGAATGATGCCGGATGCTCCATTCAGGCTAAACGTCGCATGGGGGCTGAGTGGCGTCGGCTGGGGATTAATTTCCACCACGGCGGCTCCAGATTTGAGAGCAATAAACGGTAGATCGGCAGCAGGATAGACGAGTGACGAGGTGCCGATACTGAGAAAGACGTTGGCGTTTGCAGCTGCTTGTTCTGCTGCGCGCAGCACCGCTACGGGTAAACTCTCTCCGAACCAGACAACGTCCGGCCGCAGCAGCCCGCCACAACGCGGACAGCGGGGTGGAATGTCGTCACTGTCTGGCCAGTTTTCCACAGGACGATCTTCGTTAAAACATTTGGCGCGGAACAGGTTGCCATGCAGTTCCAGCACCTGATGACTACCCGCCCGCCGGTGCAAACCATCAACATTCTGGGTGATCAGAGAGAATTCGCCAGCGTGACGTTCTATATCCGCCAGAGCCAGATGGCCAGGATTAGGCTTGGCTTGACGCACGCGCTCTTGCCGCCAGGCATACCATTCCCAGACCAGTTTTGGATCGCGCTGGAATGCTTCGGGTGTGGCTAGTTCCTCTGGATTGTAGCGCGCCCAGTCCGGTCTGAGCCTCGCGGAAGGTGGGCACACCACTCTCAGCGGAGATGCCAGCGCCAGTCAACGCGGTGATGCGATGGGCGGCGCGCAAGCAGGTGATGAGTTCGCTGGGAATCGGCAATTCGCTCATGGCGGTGGCAGTCTCCTGGTGGAAAGGGAGTTATCCAACATCATATCAGTTCTTCAAAGCGCAAAATTTCACTCCAATAGTTTCTTGTTGCAACTAATGGGATTAAAGTTAATAAACCTGATTTCTTTCTACCAGGGCGCAAAAAGGAGTTTCCATATAGCTTATGGGCTGGTGCAATGGTTAACACCAAGCTGGATAGGTTGCGGCCATACTGTATTTTATGATGATGATTGCGTTCGATTCATACTACACAATCGGCAAGCTGCATTGGTTTTGTGAGGATTATGTGCGTCAAGGCGGGCAACCTTTTCCTTACATAATTCTGGCCGATGGCTGCTCCGCCGCCCCTGGTAGTGACCTGGGCGCGCGATTGCTGGTCTTGAGCGCATGCCGCCTGCTAACACGCTTTGTCTCGTATAGCCAAGTGGAGAGGGCTGCCCGGCATTGGTCGTTGGGACAGCGGATTATCCGCCGTGCTGCCCGGCAGGCCCGAGACTTGGGAGTGGATACGGCAGTACTCGACGCCACGTTGTTAATCGCTTGGTGCGATGGTGAAAGCATACACATCCATCTCTACGGAGATGGTTGCATTGTGACCCGGCAAACAGATGGAACGGTCAGGGCGATCCAGATTGAATATGCTGAAAATGCCCCTTTTTACTTGAGTTATCTGCTGGATGCCGAACGATGTGCGTTCTATCGAGAAGCGGTGGGGGACTCGCTGGCAGCGCAGTGTGTCCATGAGTTTGGTGAGACAGGTACCACAATTCGCCAGATACCGTTCGATACGCCCATCGTATACAGCTTTGACTTGGCGGCATTCCCTACAGTGGCAGTGGCCACCGATGGTCTGCATTCCTTGATGAACATTGAAACCGGGAAGCGGTTGAATATGTTGGAAATCGGCCGGCAGGTGTTGGATTTTCCAGACTTTGAAGCAAATTTTGTTAAGCGCCGGATGTGCGATGTGCTCGTCGGGTACGGTCAGCAGAAAGTCTTTAATTTGGATGATATCGGGCTGGGAGTGTTTGTCAGGATGCGTTGAAACAGAAGGGCAGCCATTATTATGTGTTCGAAGGGAAACATGGAATTGACCGAAGCAGAATTTTTGCGTTGCTACAATGTTTCATTGTACGAAAGGCCATCTTTCACTGTGGATCTAGTGATTTTCACCGTTTGTGATGAGCAATTGCGGGTGCTACTGGTCAGGCGCGCTGAGCATCCCTTCAAGGACCAATGGGCTTTGCCCGGTGGTTTTCTGGATTTGCAACGCGACGACTCCGTCGAGAATTGCGCGATGCGCAAGCTGGTCGAGAAGACAGGAATGCGCGCACCTTATCTGGAGCAATTGAAAACCTATGGTTCCCGTGAACGGGACCCGCGCGGCTGGACCGCAACGACGGTTTATTTCGCGCTGATGGCTTCGAATTCAATATCCTTGGCAGAGGATCCGGAGGGGGTGCGTTGGGCTCCGGTGCAGGGCGAGGGTGTGGATAAAGCATTAGCCTTCGATCACGCGCACATTCTAGCTGATGCGGTGGTACGGTTGCGTTCCAAGCTGGAATATACGCATATTGCCGTGCATCTGCTATCGGAGGCGTTTACTTTGCCGGAGTTACAGCAGATTTACGAAATTATCTTGCAGCAACCGCTGGATAAAAGCTCATTTCGCCGGCGGGTGATCCAAGCCGGCATGCTGGAGGAGATTGCCGGCAAATTGCGAGACGGTTCGGGCCGGCCCGCACAGCTTTATCGATTTCGTGATTACGGCCGGAAAACCTTCTTCCCGCGCAGTATTAGCCGATATGCGCGATGAATGTCATCCCTGATCTATCTAAGGTTATGTTGATCCCTTCCCCCTCGTGGTAACAGGTTAATTATTATGAACAAACAACCCCTACGTGTCGGTGTCGGTGGTCCAGTCGGTTCTGGCAAAACTGCTTTGGTCGAGGCTCTTTGTAAGACGCTGCGCAACCATTATCAAATCGCCGTCGTTACTAACGATATCTACACCTACGAAGATGCTCAGTTTCTGACTCGCGCGCAAGCATTGGAGCCCGAGCGAATCATCGGTGTAGAAACGGGTGGCTGTCCACATACGGCCATTCGTGAGGATGCCTCGATGAATCTGGCAGCCGTGGATCAGCTCTGTGAGCGCTTCCCTGACCTGGATCTGGTTCTAGTCGAATCCGGCGGCGATAACCTCAGTGCCACATTCAGTCCGGAACTGTCCGATCTGACGATCTATGTGATCGATGTGGCGGCCGGTGACAAAATTCCCCGTAAGGGTGGTCCCGGTATTACCCGTTCTGATCTGCTGGTGATCAATAAGATCGATCTCGCCCCTCATGTTGGCGCATCGCTGGAAGTGATGGAACGCGATGCGCTTAAGATGCGTGGCGAGCGGCCATTCGTGTTCACTAACTTGAAAACTCAACAGGGGCTGGAGGATGTGATCAGTTTTGTCGTCGAGCGAGGGATGCTGGAAACGAGGGTCGATCCTGTGATTTAGAGACTTAATAAAGTCTGCGCCATCGAGAGATGGGTGGTGGAAGGTCTTCAGTTGCTAAGATCATGATGGGGTTTATGCGCTCTTTTGGTGCGTCATAATCCCATTAATTTCCTTATTTGCCCTATTTTGTACCATTCTGTACTGGTTTTGTATCCTTTCCAGTCCTCCATATCCCTATTCAGGTGAATAAACCGGATCAACTATCCAATAGATATTAATAATTATCTAAATGGCATGGTCTTTGATAAGGCCCCTTTCAGGTCCGCATTCAAGCGGACTTCCAATCACAACATCAAAGGGCTGAATATGATAAAGACTATACCGAAAACTATCTCTTGGGTCTTGGCCGGCGCGCTGGCATTGGGCGCCACGCTGGCGCATGCCGCCGACACGATTAAAGTTGGTGTCTTGCATTCGCTGTCTGGCACCATGGCCATCAGCGAAACCACCCTCAAAGACACTGTGTTAATGCTGATCGATCAGCAGAACAAAAAGGGTGGCCTGCTTGGCAAAAAATTGGAAGCGGTAGTCGTCGATCCAGCCTCGAACTGGCCGCTATTCGCCGAAAAAGCGCGCGAATTGCTGCAAAAAGATAAGGTAGCGGTGGTATTCGGTTGCTGGACTTCAGTATCCCGTAAGTCCGTGTTGCCGGTATTTGAAGAACTGAATGGTATCCTCTTCTATCCAGTGCAATACGAGGGCGAGGAGTCCTCGAAGAATGTGTTCTACACCGGGGCTGCTCCGAACCAGCAGGCGATTCCGGCTGTGGACTACCTGATGAAAGATTTGGGTGTAGAACGCTGGGTGCTGGCCGGTACCGACTATGTCTATCCTCGTACTACCAATAAGATTCTGGAAGCTTATCTCAAGGCCAAGGGGGTCAAGGATGAAGACATCATGATCAACTACACCCCATTTGGCCATTCTGACTGGCAGTCCATCGTCGCTGACATCAAGAAATTTGGCTCTGCCGGTAAAAAGACGGCTGTAGTTTCTACCATCAACGGTGATGCGAATGTGCCCTTCTATAAGGAACTGGGTAACCAGGGTCTCTCCGCTACGGATATTCCCGTCGTTGCTTTCTCGGTGGGTGAAGAAGAATTGTCTGGCATCGATACCAAACCGTTGGTAGGCCATCTTGCCGCTTGGAACTACTTCATGAGTGTCAAGGACAAGGCTAATGACGCCTTCATCAAGCAGTGGCACACTTTTATCAAGGATAAGAAGCGCGTTACCAACGACCCGATGGAAGCCCACTATATCGGTTTCAATATGTGGGTAAAGGCGGTGGAAAAGGCCAAGAGTACCGATCCTGACAAAGTCATTGACGCGATGGTGGGCATTGAATTCCCGAATTTGACGGGCGGTGTCGCTAAAATGCTACCCAACCATCACTTGACCAAGCCGGTGCTGATTGGCGAAATTCAGGCCGATGGCCAGTTTGATGTGGTATGGAAAACCAAGGGTCTAGTGGAAGGCGATGCGTGGTCCGATTACTTGCCGGGCAGTAAGGATATCACCGCCGATTGGGCTGATCCCAAGATCAAATGCGGTAATTACAACACGGTCACCAAACAGTGTTCCGGGCAGAATTACCAGTAAGCAATACTTTCTGCTGTCTTCCTTGTTTTGATCTTTCAACGATGACCTAGTAGATGGTGGCGCGTCTCTTCCTTGCGTTAAGGAGGGGACGCGCAATGTGAAGATGGTTTTGGTTCCATCTGATTATTTCGTTGAAGATCATTAGGAAATGACATTTCCTCACCCCTCCGACATAGAGACATCCCTTATGGTATCCCGCACGCCATTTCGCGCCGGGTTAGCCGGTCTCGCCCTGATGCTGCTAGCGCTGTTTGCACCGCTATCCGTCCAGGCCGCTGATGATGAAGCACTGCGCGCCGCATTGACGCAACTCCGTGAGGCTGACTTCACTGAAAAAGCCGTGCTGGTCGAAACCCTGGTCAATATGGATCATCCCCGGGTCGCTATAATCCTGAACGCACTGGCTGCTGGGCGTCTGTACTATCAGGAGGATGGCGGCCGGATGGTCATCGGCCTGAGCGATGAGGTGGAGATTCCCATCGAGGCGGCGGTCACCGGTGAAGCCTTGGGAACCATCACCAAGCGCGATCTGGATCGTATCCGGGTCAACAATCGTTTGCGCAGCCTGATCGAAGACAGTTTAGCCAGCCTGGGCCTATCCAGCGTTGACCCGCAACAGCGCCGGGCCGCCATCGAGGCTTTCCTGCGCACGCCCAAATCCGAAGGTGTGGCCCGTATGAAAGCGCGGCTGGAGGTCGAGCCAGATGGAAAACTCCGGGAATTACTGACAGTGGCGGTGGCACTGGCCGATCTAGCCAGCTCCGATGCTACCGCGCGCGCCCAGGCGGCTGAGGCATTGGGCGGATGGACACAATCTGAGATTCGTGGCCCGCTACTACGAGTTGCTGCGGAAGACAGCGATGCCACGGTACGCGAGGCGGCGAAAATCGCGTTAGCTAAAACTGAATTCCGTCTGCAAATGCTGGGTTGGGCCGAAACCTTGTTTTTCGGCCTGTCGCTGGGTTCCGTGCTGATTCTGGCTGCTATTGGATTGGCTGTCACGTTCGGGGTGATGGGCGTGATCAACATGGCGCATGGGGAATTGATGATGCTCGGTGCCTATACCACATGGCTAACGCAGCAATGGCTGCCGGTCAATTGGTCGCTGCCGGTTGCTGTGCCGCTAGCCTTCCTGGTCACGGCCCTGGTGGGTATTGCCATCGAACGTGGCGTGATTCGTTTTCTTTACGGCCGGCCGCTGGAAACCCTGCTGGCCACGTTCGGTATCAGTCTGATTTTGCAACAGGCTGTCCGCTCGATCTTCTCTCCGCTGAATCGCTCGGTTGCGACCCCGGACTGGATGAGCGGCACGATCCTCCTTGGTCCGCTGGAGGTAACACTGAATCGATTAGTCATCATCGGCTTCTGCATCGCCGTATTTACCGTGCTCTGGTTGGCCCTGCAACGCACCCGGCTGGGGTTGGAGGTGCGGGCGGTGGCGCAGAACCGGGCCATGGCGCGGGCCATGGGTGTCCGCTCGGCGCGAGTGGATGCGTTGACCTTCGGCCTGGGCAGCGGCATTGCCGGTGTCGCTGGGGTGGCTTTGTCGCAACTGACCAATGTTGGCCCGAATCTGGGCCAGAACTACATCGTCGATTCATTCATGGTGGTGGTGTTTGGCGGAGTGGGTAACCTGTGGGGGACGATGGTGGCTGGACTGTCTCTAGGTGTCGCTAACAAGCTGCTGGAACCCTGGTCGGGGGCCGTATTAGCCAAAATCTTGGTGCTGGTGTTCTTGATCTTGTTTATTCAGAAACGTCCGCGCGGATTGTTCCCGCAACGCGGCCGGGCCGCGGAGGTTTAAATCATGCTCTTACCCCGCTGGCTGTTTTCCGACCGTGCTGGACTTGTATTGCTCGCTGTACTGGGAATCATCAGTGCCGGTGTTCCTATTCTCAATCTCCTGGTCCCACCCGATCATCCCTTATATCTCTCTGCCTATACGGTAACCGTACTCGGCAAATATCTGTGCTATGCCTTGCTGGCAGTGTCCATCGACCTGGTCTGGGGTTACATGGGCATACTCACCCTCGGCCATGCTGCCTTTTTCACTCTCGGTGGCTATTGTTTCGGCATGTACCTGATGCGGCAGATTGGTACACGCGGGGTCTACGGTGATCCAGTATTGCCTGACTTCATGGTGTTTCTGAACTGGAAGGAACTGCCTTGGTACTGGCACGGTTTCGACAGCTTTGGGTTTGCGGCATTGATGGTGCTGGTTGTGCCGGGGCTTTTGGCCCTCGTGTTCGGCTGGTTCGCGTTCCGCTCGCGTGTCTCCGGCGTCTACCTCTCGATCATCACCCAGGCGCTGACCTATGCGCTGATGCTGGCCTTCTTCCGTAACGAGATGGGTTTTGGCGGGAATAATGGCCTCACCGACTTCAAGGACATTCTCGGCTTTCCGTTACAGGCGGATGGAACACGGGTGGTGCTGTTCGTCCTCTCGGCCCTAGCGCTGGCTGGCGGCTATTTGCTATGCCGCTGGCTGGTATCAACGCGAATGGGCCGGGTGCTGGTGGCGATTCGTGATAGCGAGGATCGTGCTCGCTTTCTCGGTTATCGGGTGGAACGGGTTAAGGCGCTGGTGTTCACTCTGTCGGCCATGCTGGCCGGGGTTGCGGGGGCGCTATATGTGCCGCAAGTTGGCATCATTAATCCCGGTGAATTCGCGCCGCTGAACTCCATTGAAGCAGTGATCTGGGTAGCGGTCGGCGGCCGCGGCACCCTGGTGGGTGCGGTGATCGGCGCGGTGCTGGTCAATTACGCTAAAACTTGGCTAACTGGAGCCCTTCCTGAGATCTGGTTATTTGCCTTGGGCGGGTTGTTCGTGGCTGTCACGGTTTTATTGCCCTACGGTTTAATCGGCCTGTTGCGACGGCGGGAAAAAGCGGCATGAGTGAACTGATATCGGAATTGGAAGCAGGTCTGCATACGCCGGTTGGACCGGTTGATGCAACGCACGGTATTTTGCTCTATCTGGAGGAGGTGACTGTCAGCTTTGACGGCTTCAAGGCGATCGACAACCTGTCGCTGTACATTGGTGATGGCGAACTGCGCTGCATCATCGGTCCCAACGGTGCGGGTAAAACGACAATGATGGACATCATTACCGGTAAAACCAAACCAGATGCCGGACGGGTGTTTTTTGGTCAAACCATTGACCTGCTTAAACTTGATGAGCCGGCAATTGCCCGGATCGGCATCGGTCGCAAATTCCAGCGCCCGACGGTAATCGAACCGCTGACGGTGCTGGAAAATCTAGAGCTGGCCATGTCCGGCGCCAAGCGGCTGTATGGATTGATGGCTACCCGGTTGACCGGTGAAGAGCACGATCGCATCGGCGCAGTGCTGGAGAAAGTCGGTTTGACCGAGCATAGCGGACGGTTGGCCGGCATCCTGGCGCATGGCCAGAAGCAATGGCTGGAAATTGGCATGTTGCTGATGCAGGAGCCGCGCCTGTTGCTGGTGGATGAGCCAGTGGCGGGGATGACGCCAGCCGAGATGGAGCGCACGGCTGAACTGCTCAAATCGTTGGCTGGCAGTCATTCAGTTGTTGTTGTGGAACATGATATGGGCTTCGTTCGCTCCATTGCCGACCAAGTCACAGTCTTACATCAGGGGCGAGTGCTGGCGGAGGGACGGCTGGAGGAGTTGCAGGTTGATCCCATGGTCATTGAAGTCTATTTGGGAGCCGGTGATGCTTACCATTGAAGGTCTGAACCAGTATTACGGCGAATCCCATACCTTGTGGGATCTTGGGCTGGAAATCCCAGAAGGCGCGGTGATCAGCCTAATGGGCCGCAATGGGGTGGGTAAAACAACTCTGTTGAAATGCCTGATGGGCTTGCTGCCTATCCGCTCTGGCAAGATCACCTTTGCTGGCGTGGAGCTGAGCCGTCTGCCTGCGGAACGGCGCGCGCCGCTCGGCATCGGCTACGTGCCGCAAGGCCGGCAAATTTTCCCGCTCATGACCGTCGAGGAAAATCTGAAAATTGGCCTCGCCGCCAATCCCCGGCGTTTGCGGCAAGTCCCGGAATTAATTTTTGAACTCTTTCCGGTGCTCAAGACCATGCTTAAGCGGCGCGGTGGCGATCTGTCTGGCGGGCAACAACAGCAACTGGCGATTGGCCGCGCCCTGGTGCTGGAACCGCGCTTGCTGATTCTCGACGAGCCGACGGAAGGTATTCAGCCCAATGTCGTCCGGGAAATTGGCCGGGTCATTCATCGGCTGAATCAGGAGCAACTCGATCGGGTTCAAGAACAGGCGGCTATTGTCCGGGAAATCGGCATGGCGATGCAGCGATTGAACCGGGAACTGGGGATGACTGTGTTGCTGGTGGAACAAAAACTGCCATTTGCCCGGTGGGTTGCTCAACAGTTCTGCATTGTCGATAAGGGCCGGGCGGTGGCCACCGGAGCCATTGCCGATTTGAATGACGATTTGGTGCGGCAGTATTTGACGGTGTAAGACGCATAATCCAGCCGTTTTTTAACGCACCTGCGCCCATGGCATCTCTCTATTCGATGATGTTCAATCGAGCGGTTGCGATTCCCCCGCTACCCGGAATCCTGCAAAGCCGGCTACACTGTCATTAATCTTTATCCACAGGCCGACTAACGCCGGTACTTCCATACCTGTTGGTTCGCCGTATGACGAGTACCCCATGCCAACGCAGGATATATCCAATAAGACTGAAGAATACTTATCCTTTACGCACGGTCAGACTATTTTCCCAGAAGGTGCCCGAGGCGACGATATGTATATCGTGGTCGAAGGGCAGGTGGATATTGTGACCGACAGCCAGATCATTGAAACGGTCGAGCCAGGTGGTATCTTCGGTGAAATGGCGCTAATCGATAATCGGCCCCGTAGCGCTGCTGCCATAGCCCGCACCGATTGTCTCCTGACGCCTGTCAGCCGGGAGCATTTTCTTACGTTGATCAAGAGCACCCCGCTATTTGCTATTCAGGTCATGCGTGTTATGGCTGACCGGTTGCGTCGTGCCACGCCAATGATGCAGAGAGTTTCATGATTAGAGCTGCGGTTGCCTATCCGGATGAATTGGAATCACCCAGCGAAACCCTAGTGGCCAACTATCCGGTCAATGCGGCTGGCTATGACGAGATGTGCTCGGCTCCGGGCGTGTTGCGCCCCCATTGGCAAGAGATCGCTAAGTCGCTGGAAGAAATTGGTGGCAAAGAGCTGGAACGCCGTCATGGCGAGGTCCAACGCTTATTGCAAACAGATGGCGTCACCTACAACACCTACGATGATCTGCACAGTTCACAGCGGCACTGGCTGGTTGATCCGATTCCCCTGTTGATGACAGGCGAGGAGTGGAGTGAACTGGCGATAGGACTGGAACAGCGCACCCGGTTGATGAACGCGCTGCTGGCAGATTTATACGATCAGCGGCTGGCCATCCGCCAGGGCTGGTTGCCCCCGGAACTGATCTATCCGCATCCTGGTTTTCTGGCCGCCTGTCATCAGTCCTTACCAAGCGGGCAGCGCGGGCTGATTTTTCACGGTATTGATCTGGCACGAGGGCCAGATGGGGTATTGCGCGTCTATGGTGATCGCACTCAGTCGCCCTCTGGAGCCGGTTATGCTTTGGAGAATCGCATCATTCTGGCGCGGGCACTGCCGATGCTCTACCGCGATGCCCCCTTGCGCCGGCTGGCTAGTTTTCTGGAAACCGAACGTGCGACATTGGCTGGACTGGCCCGGCACCATCCGGAAAACCCGCATGTGGTGTTATTGACACCGGGGCCGAACAGTCCGGTGTACTTTGAGCATGCCTACCTGGCGAATTATCTGTCGATTAGTCTGGTGGAGGGCGAGGATTTGGTGGTGCGCGACGGCCGGGTCTGGCTAAAAACCCTCGGCGGGTTGCAGCCAGTGGACGTGATTCTACGGCGGGTGCTTGACACTTTTTGTGATCCCCTGGAACTGCGCGGCGATTCTCTGCTGGGTGTCCCTGGATTATTGCAAGCAGTACGCGGCGGTCACGTCGTCCTTGCCAATGCGTTGGGCAGTGGCATCATCGAAAATCCGGGATTGGCCGCGTTTCTACCGCTGTTGTGCCGGCAGTTGCTGGGTGAGGATCTCAAGTTGCCTTCGTTGCCCACTTGGTGGTGCGGCAACCCGGATGATCACGGCTATGTGCTCAGTAATCTCGATCATTTAGTCGTGCGCTCGATTTTGCCCAATGGACCCTATTGGGAAGGATGTCATCTTGATGATACTCTCCGGACTCAGTTGGTCGAGCAGATGCAGTCCGCACCCTACCTATTTGTCGCCCAGGAGCCTCAACGGCTATCCACTGCACCTGTGCTGGAGGAAGGCAAACTGTTACCTCGGCCAGTAATGTTGCGTGGCTTTGTGGTGGCTGAGGACGATGGTTATCGAGTGATGCCGGGTGGCTTGGCCCGTGTCTCCTCAGGGTTGGATACTTTGCAGGCGGCCTTACAAAAGGGTGGTATTAGCAAGGACTGGTGGGTGCTGGCGAAGACTCCGCAACGCCATGTCAGCTTGTTACGTCAGGCTCACGGTCCAATTGTCGTCACCCGCGATGGCAGCGATTTGCCCAGCCGCGTCGCTGACAACTTGTTCTGGCTGGGCCGCTACAGTGAGCGGTTCGACGGCACCGCCCGATTGTTGCGGGAGGCGCTTGGCCGGTTACTGGAATGGGAGCAGGATAATACCGATGAACGTTGTTTGGACGACTTGTTCGGGGCGCTGGAAATCCCTGTGCCGCCGGTGGCGCAATCGCCGCGTGCCCGGTTCTTTGCCTTGCGTCAAACTCTGTTGAGCTTGTTGCTGGAGTCTGAGCATCCTGGCAGCATGGAAGTGATCTTCAACGGCATGTTGCGGACCGGACGTGCGGTGCGCAACCACTTGGGCGATGACAGCTGGCGGCTGCTGAATCGGTTGCAGCAGTGGATCCAGCAACCCTCACCCGAACTGGGCGCCCGGCAGGCGCGCGAGTTGCTGGAGGAGGAATTGATGCTGGTCGCGGCCTTCTGCGGGTTGAACAATGAGACCGTGCCTCATCACCAGGGCTGGCTTTTCTTCGATATCGGCCGCTATTTAGAGCGGGTGCTGCGCACTCTAGAATTGTTTAAGCTGGCTTTTATTACCGCCCGCCATCCCGGTGTACCGCTCTGGGAGGTGGTGCTAACCATTACCGATAACCTGACCGCTTACCGGCGCCGCTATCGTTCTGCGTTGCACCCGACGGCGATTATTGACCTGCTGCTGTTCGATGAGGGTAATCCCCGCTCAGTCGGCTATCAATTGAAGCGATTGCAACGGCATATTGGCCGTTTGCAGCGGCCGGATGGCTCCCCTTACCGTAGCGCTGAGGAACGGCTGATTCTAGAGGCTGTTTCCAAACTCCAATTGGCAGACATCGCAGCACTGGCAACGCTGTCCCATGATAACCCGCACTCTACTGAGCTGGACCGGTTGCTGGACGCCTTGCATACCCCATTGTCGGGTCTATCCGATGCCCTGACCCACAGCCATTTCAGTCATGCCGAAGTTCCTCAGCAATTGATCACCATGCGACCCTAGATCATGCGGTACACCATTACCCACCGCACCATTTACCAGTACAGCAGCGGTGTGGCTCTGTGTCATAACGAGGCGCGGTTGCTGCCAAGGGAGACCCCCTGGCAACTGTGCCGGCCCAGTCAGATCCGGATCAAGCCGCGACCGGCATTGTCAGTCGAGCGCCAGGATTTTTTCGGTAACCGGGTGTTGTATTTTGCAATTCAGGATATTCACCAGCGGCTGGATGTAACGGTCGCTACCGAGGTACGGGTACTGAATGAGCGTTCATTCAATAAATCCAGCCTCTCGCCGCCTTGGGAACAAGCATGTCAAATGCTGCGGGAAGACCCCGACCCTGAAATTATCGAAGCCCGGCTGTTCCGGCTGGATTCACCATTCGTCATGATCCATCAGGATTTCCGCGCTTATGCTGAGCCGAGCTTCACCCCGGATCGGCCTTTGCTGGAGGCGATGGCTGATCTGAACCAGCGTATTTATGAGGATTTTACCTACGATCCGCATTTCACCACGGTCGCTACCCCGCTTAACGAAGTGCTGAGTGAGCGGCGCGGTGTCTGCCAGGATTTTGCCCATCTGGCGATTGCCTGTTTGCGCTCACTGGGGTTGGCCGCACGCTATGTCAGTGGCTATCTGGAAACTTTGCCGCCACCGGGTCAGCCTCGATTGGTGGGCGCTGATGCGTCACACGCCTGGCTGGCAGTGTACGTGCCCGGTGCTGGATGGGCGGAATTCGATCCAACCAATAATTGCATGCCTCAAGAGAAACATGTCACTCTGGCTTGGGGCCGGGATTATGGTGATGTAGCGCCCTTGCAAGGTGTGATGACGGGGGGCGGTTCGCATACATTGAGCGTGTCGGTGGATGTGGAGCCGAACCCAGAACCGGTGAAAAGTAAAAAAGCCAGGACTTAGCTATTGAAATCAGAGAGCCTGATTGAGCAGCTAGCGCCTGATCGTGAAATGGCTGAGCCCAGTTACCTGCAGGTGGCGCATAAACTCACTCGATTGATCGAATCGGGGGAGATTATGGCTGGCCAGAGCCTGCCTTCCGAGCGGGTACTGGCCGAAAAACTGCAACTCAGTCACACTACGGTGCGACGGGCCTACGATGAGTTGCGCGCCAAGGATTACTTGTCCACGCATGGCCGCTTTGGCGTGGCTGTTAAAGCGTTGCCGCATTTGTCACCCCAGTTGGGACGGCTCAAGGGTTTCACCGAAGAGATGCGAGAGCTGGGCATGATGCCGTCCACTCGTCTGCTGGAACGCGATATCGTGACAGATCGCACTATGTCCTCGTTGTTTGGGCGGCCTACTACGGCGCGCTTCCTGCGCCTGGTTCGTGTACGGCTGGGAGATGGGACACCACTCTCACGGGAAGTCGCCTGGTATGATCTGACGGCTGCGCCTGAGCTATCTGATTGGGATGTAGTGGGTTCAGCCTATCAATATCTCTATGATCACTGTGGTATTTCTCTGACGCATGGCGAGCAAACTATTGAGGCTGTCATGAGTTCTGATACGGAGACCGAAGTATTTGAATTCGCCGGGCCTGGTCTGTGCCTGCTGATAAAGCGCAAAACCTATAGCGCTTTCGGGCAGATGATTGAATATGTGGAGGGTACTTTCCGGGGGGATGCTTATGCGTACCGCCTGACCCTTAATCTGGGATCGCTGCCGCTATGAGGGCGGCGGCTTCAGCAGCAGGGTAGGGCAGGTTATCCAGAATACCTTTGCAAGCGGTGGCCCGTGCGCTGCGGGTATTGCCGATACACAATGCTTTGCCGGGTGCCAGGCCACGCAGTAGCGGCCATATCAATCTGCAATTAAACTCAGGCGATGTGCCCAGCGAGAAGCTCGCCGAACCCCTGGATCCGGTGTTTCGAATGAGGCTAATACCTAAACTGGCTTTCACCGGAATTTCATGCGCCTGATCGACATAATCGGCAGTCACGAGGGCGTTTGCGCCAAGATGGACAGCCAGGAAATTGTGGCTGCCGGAGCGATGGAGTCCACTTCATGACCGGAAGTGGGTCCCAAGACCAGGACTCCATCTGTGTTCAACCAAGCTAGACAGCAAGACAGTCAGTGTGACCTCTGACTATGGCAAACTGGGCACAGTAGTTGTCCGCCTTACTCGGATAGATGACAAAATCCTGAATGCTAATAGCGATATCCCGCTGATTCTAGACTTGGAGCAACGGCCATTGAGACTGGATTACAGCCCGTACAACGAGATCTCTT
>Ga0116152_10000369_pt1 | contig 36780 bp, 28 predicted proteins | sample AD_UKC119_MetaG_FD_89894 | JGI IMG/M metagenome (GOLD analysis project Ga0116152, IMG submission 89894) | Active sludge microbial communities of municipal wastewater-treating anaerobic digesters from Hong Kong - AD_UKC119_MetaG | ecosystem: Engineered > Bioreactor > Anaerobic > Digestate... | reverse complement strand
CCCTAGAAAAGCGATAGCGATGATAGGGAAGAAGTATTGAATACCAAGCCAGGATAAAAATACAGATATTGTAAAGGGACCGACGGCAGCGCCGACACCGTTGACCAAAATCATAGAAGAACTGGCAGCAACAAATTGATTGGGCTGTAAATGATCATTGGTATGGGCCAGGCATAGACCATAAATCGTTAAGCTCAAACCACCAAAAACAAACAGTGAGGTATAAAGAAGCATAAGAGAATAGCCCGACAATGCATAACATAGAAAACCGATAAGGAAGGCCGCGAAAGTAATGAAAATAATAACTTGCCGACGGTCATATCTATCTGAAAGTTTTCCAACGGGAATTTGGAAGAAAACGCCGCCCAGAATATAGGCAGCCATAAACACAGAAATTTGTGGCAAGCTTAGACCTATATCTGTGGCATAAACCGCCCCCATACTGAACATGGTTCCATTCGTGATGCCTATCCCCAAACACCCTATCAACCCCAAGGGAGAGATTTTATAAAGGGATTTAAGAGAGACAGGATGAGGTTCTTCAAAAATGGGAGCAGGACGACTGCTTAAAGAGATGGGAAGAAGAGCAATGGAAACCAGTATTGAAGTCATAATGAAAAGGTCTATGACTTCAGGAGAGGCGACGTTTAGCAAGAACTGTCCCAAAACTAACCCTGCATTCGTGATTAAAAGATATAGAGACATAACGCGGCCTCTGTTCTTGTTGGTAGAAATATCATTCAGCCAACTTTCCACAACGATATAGAGTCCCGCATAGGCAAACCCCGTGAATGCACGAATAAGGGCCCAAAGCCAGGGGTCAGGATAAAGGCCGTGTAAAAGAACCGTTGTTGAGGCCAGAGAGGCCAGCGCTGTAAAAACACGGATATGCCCAACTTTACCAACCAGTTTGGGAACGTAATAGGAGCCCCCAAGAAAGCCAAGGTAATAGAGAGACATGATTAAACCGATGGTTTTGGTGTCAAACCCCTCAATAGAAGCCCGAATGCCGAGCAAAGTTCCCTGAAGGCCATTTCCGACCATGATAAGGGCAAGGCCAAAGAAAAGGGGCCAGGATTTTGAAAGGGTGCGGATCATAACTAAGGCTTTCTAAGAGAAAAATGACGTTTAAAACCTAGCGAATTTTATCAATTCAAGGTAGCATGGTTTAGTCTTTTTCAATAGGTAAAAGCAATCGTTTTTTTACCCTTTTAATAAAAATTTTAAAGAGAGAAATGTTATGACTCAAACGGCCAAATTCGCGCAATCTACGAACCATATTATGGTGATGGAACCCCAAGAATTTCACGCGAACCCCCAGACCATGGCAACCAATTCTTACCAACATGAAGACAATCAGGATATTGCTACCATCCATCAAAAGGCTGTGGCGGAGTTTAGGGCCTTTCGGGATTTACTGGTTAGTCATGGAGTTAACATGACGACAACATTAGGACAAAAAGGGTGCCCCGATGACATCTTTTGCAATAACTGGGTTTCAACACATGAAGGGGGGCGTATGGTTCTCTACCCGATGCTTGCTCCTAATCGTCAGATTGAGCGGCGAGAGGATATGATTTCACTGCTTGGAAAAATTTATGATGATGTCCTTGATTATTCGTCCTATGAAGCCAAGGGGCAGTATTTAGAAAGTACGGGGGCGATTTGTCTAGACCGTATCAACCGTATCGCATATCAAAACCGTTCTGGGCGCTCGGATGAACAATTAGCAGCACAATGGTGTCGGGATAATGACTATACTCACTTTCCATTTGATACGGAACATCGTGGGAAACCTGTTTATCATGCGGATGTGGTGATGTGGATTGGAACCGAAATTGCAGGTATTAATACCGAATGTTTGAAGTCCCAAGATATTGTTGAAAGTCTTAGGAAGAACCGAGACGTTATTGAATTTAATAACGACCAGATGATGGCATTTTGTGGGAACTCTTTAGAGGTTGTGGGGAAGGGGAACGAGAAAATTCTCGTTATGTCTCATGCAGGTTATGAAAGTTTGAGAGCAGAGCAAAAAGAAATGCTTTCGCGTTTTTACAGCACGATCATTAAACCCAAAATATCAACAATTGAATATTATGGCGGCGGCTCTGCAAGATGTATGTTGTTAGAGTTGTTTTGATAATTTGCTAAACCACGATATTATATTGTGTTCCGCGGACAGAATTAAACGGGTTAGATTTACGGTCTTCTGGGTTGGGAGGGAGGCCTAACAGTATTTTGGCGTCATCAGATATAACATTAAATTGGATATTTGTATCGGTTTCGCCGACTTCATTTGTAAAGCGTTGTGTCTGGCGAAAAGTTCCGTTGTCTTGCCGATCCAGGATATGCTCGAGAATGGTTGTGTTACCGCTCTCATTCTGTTGAATAACGATTCTTTTCGATCGATTTGGTGTATTTGTTATTTCTTGAATTCGGGTGAATTTTCTACCTTTAGATGTTTCAAATTCTTGAATTCGTCTAAATCCGTTTTCAATATTTTCTATTGTCTCTGACACTAATCTAGAACTGTTGCCAATCTGTGTACCAGTTTTGGAGTTAGTGGAAATGTGTACAACATCAATATCTGTATTGGAACGAAAAGAATAAGCAGATTTTACTGATGATTTTTGAGCTTCAGTTGCTGTTTGTACTTTTAAGATTTGATGGTGGGCAAACAAGTTTCCGAGTAGGCCCAAATTATTCTGGATATCCATGATTGAAGTCTGTTTTTATATTTTATAAGCAAGAACCATTGATACGCCACAACCCATAGAAACCGATGGTTTTAAGACCACAGGTTTTGGCACTATCGGTCGAAGGGCGATCCTTGCCGCTCAACACGGGAAAAAACTAGACTTAACATTGAAGATAGAGAGCGAAAGCGATATTTTCAATATGGGATTTGAAACTATCCCATATTATCAATTTAAAATATGGAAATATAAATGTCCGTTCCTATCGCTTTCATTACAGGTATTACGGGTCAAGATGGTGCAATTCTTGCAGATATTCTTCTTCATAAAGGATACGAAGTGCATGGCATGCGCCCTTATTCTGCTGTTCCTGATGGTGGCCGCATTTCGCATTTGAAAGATTTAAAACTGCATTATGGGGATATGACTGATGCGGGAAGTCTTACCCGCCTTATTGAAAAGATAAAACCAGATGAAATTTATAACATGGCAGGTTTAAGTCATGTTCATGCCAGTTTTGATTTGCCAGAAGTTACGGCCCATGTGAATGGAATTGGGCCTTTAAGAATTCTTGAAACTTTACGCCTTATGAAAGTTCAAAAAGATATTAGGTTTTATCAAGCCTCAAGTTCTGAAATGTTTGGGAATGCACCTGCACCACAGAATGAGCAAACGCCCTTTTCTCCTTGTAGTCCGTATGGCGCTGCAAAACTTTATGCGCATTGGATCGTTAAAACATATCGGGATGCTTATGGGCTTTATGCTGTGAATGGTATTTTGTTTAATCATGAAAGTTCTATACGGGGAGAAGAGTTTGTAACGCGTAAAATAACTAAAGCAGTTTGTGAAATAGAGGCAGGCATAAGAAGCCATATAGAATTGGGAAATTTAAACTCTCAAAGAGATTGGGGACACGCCAAGGATTATATGGAAGGCGCGTGGTTGATGTTACAGCAAGAAAAAGCTGATGATTATGTTTTAGCTACAGGAAAAGTACGCAGTGTAAGAGATTTTGTTGTTTGTGCATTCTCTTGTATTGAAAAGCAGATTATTTGGGAGGGGGAAGGGATCAGTGAAATTGGCCGTGATAAGATGACAGGCAATATTTTGGTTAAAGTTGATAGAAATTTATTTCGCCCCAAAGAAGTGAATTGTTTGTTGGGAGATTCGAGTAAAGCAAAAAAAGCATTAGGTTGGCTTCCTAAAATACCATTTAATCAGATGGTTGAAGATATGATGAAGGTCGATTGTTTGGTTAAAAAAGTTTCAAAATCTCATGAGGCCTAGAAACTTATTTCATCTTGAGGGTAAAAAAATCTGGGTTGCTGGCGAAACAGGCATGGTGGGTCGAGCGCTCATCCGACGTCTTCAAAGTGAAAATACAATAATTCTTTCTGCACCGCATAGTTTTCTAAATTTAACGGATCAAGCAGAGGTTCATGCATGGATGGCCGTTCATAAACCTGAAGTTATTGTCATGGCAGCTGGAAAAGTTGGGGGAATTGCTGCTAATAATGATTATCCTGCAGATTTTCTTTTTCAAAATTTATCCATGGCTCAAAATGTCATTCATGCAGCTTTTCAGTATAAAGTAGAGAAGCTTTTGTATCTGGGATCATCATGTGTTTACCCCAAAACGGCAAATCAACCCATAAAAGAAGAAGCGCTTTTAACAGGTTTATTAGAACAAACCAACGAAGCATATGCTGTCGCAAAAATAACAGGATTGAAGCTTTGTGAATATTATAAAAAGCAATATGGATGCGATTTCATTTCTGCTATGCCAACAAACTTATATGGAAGTTATGATCACTTTGGTGATATATCTTCGCATGTTATTCCTGCAATTATTTCAAAAATTCATCATGCAAAAATGTATAATGAATCATCGGTTATATTGTGGGGGACAGGGACGCCGTACCGTGAATTTTTATATGTTGATGACTTAGCAGATGGATTAGTTCATCTGTTAAAATATTATTCCGATAATGGTTCTCTCAATATAGGGAGCGGGAAAGAAATATCAATTCAAGATCTGGCAAATTTGGTAGCAGACATTGTTGGGTATCAAGGCGTTATTGAGTTTGATTCTTCAAAACCAGATGGGGCGCCAAGAAAATTCCTAGATTGTTCTAAAATGAAACAATTAGGATGGTGTGCCAAAACCCCTTTGCAACAAGTATTGCAAGAGACCTATCAGTGGTTTTTACAAAATAGTTAGGATGTCTTTGTCTTTTTTAAAATTTATTTATTATCAATCATATCCATAAATTTATTGATAACCACTGTTGTTTTAAACTCATCAGGGAGGAGAGAATCTCTGTACTGATTAGTTGGATTTGGTTTTATTTTTGTCATTTGATTTAAAAACTCTTGCATTGTTTTTACAACAGTAACAGTTCCATTTATAGATTTCTTTTGTATTTCTTTGATTCCTCCAGAAGAATCCGTTGCTATTACAGGTGTACCAACGCTTAAAGATTCTAAAACAACATTAGGTAATCCTTCATAACGAGAGGGAAGTAAAAAACAATCAGCAGAAGCAATTTCAGGCCATGGAGTCTTGGTGTATCCTTTAAACGTAATTTTATTATCTAAATGATGTTTCTTTATAAGATTATCCAAATTCTTTCGTTCTGAACCATTGCCTAAAATTGTTAAATGCCAATCATAGTCACAATGGAAGAGCGGAAGAGATTCAATTAACTGATCAAATCCTTTCTGTTGGTGTAAGCGACCCGCACATATAAAAAGTACCGTATTTTTACGTTCTTCTGTATTTTGAAAAGTCGGAATGAGGGAGGAGCGTGTTTGATTTGTATCTACTGGATTATACAGCAATTTATAATGTTTTGTATTGATATGCAGTAAATGTTTAAACTCATCAATTATGCGTTGTGAAGGGCTGATAACTAAATTTGATGTTGGATATAAAATTTTATATAAAATTTTTACCAACCACCCAAACTTATGTGTTTCTAAAATGAAAGATGGAGTAATAGCTTCGCGTATAATTATACGTGCTTTTTTTTGCAAAAATGGTTTTATTATCAAAATCAAAAAATTTGTATGAGCCATTGTTGTAACAATCACGTCTGGTTTTTCATTATTTATTTTTTTAAGAAGGGGGATGAGGCTGCAGATAATGTGCTTGTAACTTCCAATATGATGTATGGTAATATCATCTGCAATGAGCTTTTTGAGAGGCCCATTTTTCCGAAGAGCAATAAATTCTGGAATAAATCGCTTTCTGTCTATTTCGTTCATAAGGGTTATGAGAACTCTTTCTGCTCCGCCAGCGGAAAGAGCAGGCAATACAAACATTATTTTTTTTGGGCCATGTTTTTTTGTCACTTAGATTACCTCGTCTTTCAGGAGACCTTCGCGGCGTAGAAGTGCATTAGGATCTGCATCGCGGCCACGGAAGCGGCGGTATAAGGTTTCGGGAGGTTCACTGCCTCCACGGGAAAGGATTTCATCTATATATTTTTGAGCTGTTTCTTGATTGTATAATCCTTGTTCTTCAAACAGTTCAAACGTATCTGCGTCTAATACTTCTGCCCATTTGTAACTGTAATATCCCGCGGCGTAACCACCTGCAAAAATATGACTGAAGGAAGCAGACATTGGCCCTGCTAATCGTGGAAATAAACGTGTTCCTTCTGTTGCTGTATCTTCAAATTTGGCTACATCGTCAATTTCCATCGGGTTTGCGCTGTGCCATTTCATATCCATTAAACCAAAACTGATTTGACGCAAGCCACCAAACCCAACCATAAAATTTTTGGCATTATTTACTTTTTCAATTAGGTCCGCTGGTATTTTTTCCCCCGTTTTATAATGAGCGGCAAACATATCAAGTGTTTCTTTTTTGTAGGCCCAATTTTCCTGTGCCTGTGATGGAAGCTCTACAAAATCCCAAAGAACAGAAGTACCTGCATGAGAGGCGTAAGTTACATTTGATAAGAGTGCGTGTGTTGCATGCCCCATTTCATGGAAAAGGGTAGTTACTTCATCGAAGCTTAATAAGGAGGGCGTATCTTTTGTCGGTTTTGTGAAATTACAGACGATGGCCACAATAGGTTGTTTCATTTCACCACTATGAAGCCCTTGATCACGGTAGCTTGTTTTCCAGGCCCCAGATTTTTTGCCTGTGCGTGGGTAGAAATCAGCATAGAGAAGGCCTATAAAGTCGTTTGTTTCTCTATGGCGCACTTCGTAAGCCGTGACATCTTTGTGCCATGTTGGGATATAAGGAGCAGGATTAAAATTCAAACCAAAAAGTTTACTAAAATGTTTGAAAACGCCGTCTAGAACCTGTTCAAGAGGAAAATAAGGACGCAATTCCTCACTTGAAAAATCAAATAATTTTTGTTTCAGTTTTTCACTATAATAAGCTACATCCCACGGCATGATTTCACCATTAAAACCAGACTCTGCAGCAAATTCTTTAAGCTGCTTTAATTCTTCTTCCGCAGCAGGTTTATAAGCATTCAAAAGCTTGTTTAGGAAGGTAACAACAGTGTCAGGAGATTTAGCCATGCGGCGCTCCAATACAAAATCAGCATGATTTTTGTAACCTAAAAGCTTGGCACGTTCATCACGGAGAGTTACAATTTTTAAAATATTTTTACAATTATCGAATTTATCGCCATATGCACGATTTGAAAACGCCCGCCATGTTCTTTCTCGTAATTCACGATTATCGGCATAGGTAATAAAGGGCCCAAAGCTGGGATAATCCAGTGTGACGAGCCATTTTCCTTTATACCCTTTATCTTCAGCCATTTGTTTCGCGCCTGCAACAGCAGTTTGTGGCAAACCTTCTAAATCTTTTCTATTCTCTATAATGAGTTCGAATTGTTCTGCTGACTTTTTAGCATTGTTCATGAAGGCAGGACCCAATGTAGACATTTCTTCTGAAATTTCTCTAAGGCGCGCTTTTCCATTTTCGTCTAGAAGTGCTCCATTTCTTACAAAACCTTTGTACGTATCTTCTAATAAAGTTTTTTCTTCGACGTTTAAATTAAATGTCTCTTTTTTATCATAGACAGATTTTATACGTGCAAATAAATCAGGATCTAAAGAAACGTCACTGGAAAAATTAGCTGTAATTGGACCGATTTCTTCAGCTAGAGATTCAAGCTTATCAGTTCCTGCGGCTGAAAGTTGATTGTAAAAAATAGAGCTGATTGTCTCTAATTTTCCAGAAGCGCCTTCTAAAGCAACAATTGTATTTTGAAAATCTGCAGGTGATTTATTGGATTTAATCGATTCAATGTTGGCGCGTGCTTCTTCAATAGCTTTTTTAATGGCGGGCAGGTAGTCATCTTCCTTGATTTTGTCAAAGGGGGGTGCCTGATAAGGAAGGGTGGAATCCTGTAATAATATATTTGTCATGTTTCTCTGTTATTTCATGGTTTATAAATTGTAATAAACTGATTATAACGATTTTTATGAAAGGTGCACCCCGTTCTGAACAATTTAATGATATTTATTTCTCTGCCGAAGATGGATTGGCGGAGACCCAATATGTTTTTTTGCAGGGCAATAATCTCCCCCAATCTTGGGATAAAAAGGACAGTTTTGTTATTGCGGAAGCGGGTTTTGGGACAGGGCTCAATTTTTTAAGTACTTGGAAATTATTTGAGGAAACATCGGATATAGACCAGACCCTAGATTTTATTTCAATTGAGAAATATCCATTAACGCCAGAGCAAATCAAGGACGCATTACACCAATGGGCGGAGTATTTTGAAGGGCGTATAGATATTTTATGTGCTCTTTATCCCATCCGTATTGCAGGCTTCCATCGTGTTAAAATAAACTCTCGCGTTACCTTAACACTTATTTTTGATGATATTTGTCAGGCCTTGCCAGAAATTGATGCAAAAGTGGATTGTTGGTTTTTGGATGGTTTTGCACCTTCTAGAAATCCTGATATGTGGGCAGAAAATATTTTTCATGAAATGGCACGCCTTTCGAATAATGGTGCCAGTTTTTCAAGTTTTACTGCGGCAGGACAGGTTCGTCGTGGATTGATCAGCGCAGGTTTCTCGGTTGAAAAGAAAAAAGGTTTTAGTCGTAAACGAGATATGATTGTAGGATATATTTCAAAAAAAACAGCACCATCAAAATTAAAAAAACCACAAAAAATTGCTATTATCGGTGGCGGTTTAGCAGGCACATCCTGTGCTTATGTTTTTAAAAAATATGGGTTTGATCCTATCATTTATGAAGCGTCCAATCAATTAGCGGCAGGGGCTTCTGGTAATGCACTTGGTCTCTATAATCCGCGCTTTTCTAAGGCTCGTGATGCGCTATCTGATTTTTTTGCCCCTGCCTATGCCCAATTTATTTCCATGGCAAAACAAGCAGGAGATCTTATAGAATATCGTCCCACTGGCGCACTTCATTTAATGATGGATGATAATAAGGCGATACGTTATCAATCAATGGCGCAAAACTGGATGTGGCACGAGGACCATATAAAAATTTTGGATTATAAACAGGCCAGTGAAATTGCAGGTATTAATATTGAATATGCCGCTCTTTTTTTACCTGATGCAGGGTCGGTTTGCCCCAAAAAATTATGTAACTATTATGCACAAGATTGTGAAGTTCGCTTTAACTCTAAAATATCCGATCTTTCATCTCTTGATGCAGATGTCATTATTTTGGCAAATGGGCCAGGGGTAAATTATTTTAAAATTTTACAATGGCTTGATATTGATAGAGTGCGCGGTCAGGTTTCCGTTTTAAATGAAACTCCAAAGAGTAAATTTATTAAATGTAATATTCATTACAGTGGTTATATTTCACCTGCTTATAATGGTCAACATATGGTAGGCTCTACTTTTGAGAAGTGGATCGATCATACGAAGGTAACGGATAAAGATCATCAAGCAAATATTGAAACACTGGAAAATTATCTTCCTTTTCTTAAAGAAGAAAGTTTTGAAATTGATGCGGGTTGGGCTGGAATGCGTGTGGCAACGAATGATCGTTTTCCTGTTATTGGCGCCGTTCCAGAAACTGATGATATCTATGTGTCAACGGCGTTTGGATCTCACGGCCTTGTCGGCTCCCTTGCGGGGGCACATTATTTAGCGGATTTGGTCAGGAATGGTCCTAAAAGCCTTTCGCAAAAAAGCTATAATGCATTGAACCCAAAGCGTTTTTTAGATAGAGCAAAGAAAAGAGGCCACAATCAATAATAACCTATGTTATAATAAGGGTAATAACGATAAATAAAATAGTGGGGTTCCAGATTATGTCTTTAAGTCTTTTTAGATCGTGTGAGAATGGCGCTACCGCTATTGAATACACGTTGATTGCCGCAGGAGTTTCAATTGCTATTGCAGCGGCAGTTTTTATTTTTGGTGAGGATCTTGGTGCTTTATATGGTACTATATCGGCTGCTCTAGCGGGCTAGTAACTCATAAACAAATAAAATACTCTCTATGATCACCAATCAATTTATATTTCTCGCGATAATTGGTTTTTTCGCGTCACTTCTTCTTTTTAAAGTAGGAATAAAAGTAGGCCATAAAATTGGTTTGGTCGATGAACCAGGCGGGCGGAAGCATCATGATGGTGCTATACCTTTGGTCGGCGGGCTTGTCATTATTCCTGTTTTTTCTGCGCTCGTTTATTGCGCACAGCTTCCTTCATATTTGCCGCTTGCTTCTTTATTAGGTGGAGTTTTTCTCCTTCTGATTATTGGTGTGCTTGATGATAAATTTCATACCCATCCCTGGGCACGTTTTGTTTTGCAAATATGGCTTGCTTCTTTTGTTGTTATTTTTTGTGATGGGGCAATTCGAAATTTGGGAGATTTATACGGTTTTGGTGATGTTTATTTGGGGTGGTTTGCCAAAGCATTTTCGGTGACTTGCCTTGTTTTACTGATGAATGCAATCAATATGCTTGATGGTATGGATGGACTTGCAAGTGGGTTTATTAGTGTAGCTTTGGGGTGGTTAATTTATGCTGCGTGGCAGGCAGGGCTGATTATTTCTTTTTGGGCAATGATGTTTTTACTGATCCCTCTTTTGGCTTTTCTTGTTTTTAATATGCGCCATCCCTTTCGAAAAAAAGCGAGTATTTTTTTAGGAGATGCTGGATCTTTATCTTTGGCACTTGTCTTAGGATGGTTTGCAATTAAAATGGCGCAGCAAGATCAAAGCGGTGATCAGGCTATTCCTGCCGTCGTTATTATTTGGATCATGACTGTGCCTATCATGGATACTTTTGCTATTTTCTTCGTGCGGATGCGTCAGGGACGCAGCCCCTTTGATGCTGATCGCCTTCATATTCATCATAAATTACAGGATTACGGGATTAAAGTTCAGTGGGCAACGCCGCTCATTCTTTTGCTCGCCTTTGTTACAGGTGGGATAGGGTATTTGGGGATTCAGATTGGCATTCCTGAATATGTGCTTTTATATAGCTGGTCGGCGATTTTATTGGGCTATACGGCTTATCGCTTGCACTATGCGAAGGAAAATACTCCCAAAACGAGCTAAATAGATCGATATTTACATAATATTAACTTATTTCTAATATTTTGAGCCCATACTTAAATATAAGGTAAGGGTTTGGGGAAATGAGTACTGATTTATCGTTTGAAGAGAACGACTTAAGCATAATTGAAGAGGAGTTGGAGGAAAATGCAACTGCATTGTACCAACCTATCTTCAATTCTACTTATGCGCATAACTATCTTCCCCACACTTACGTCATTCACGATAAAGGCACGCCCATCGACCCAGATGTGACCAATGGAGATCAGTGGTGGCATTCAGACACTAATGGCCTCAATACATTACCTGTGTGGGATGACTACACAGGCGAGGGTATTTTAATTGGTATTATTGATGATGGTTTTAACTATAACCATAGCGAGCTTACGAATAATTTCCGTACAGATATTGATTACGATACATTGAATAATGATAACGATTCAATCAATACACCGAATAATGTTCATGGAACCTATGTAGCACAATTTATCGCAGGAGATGATAATGGTGCCAGTGGTGTTGGTGTAGCATTTGATGCAGATATCACAGGTGTTTTACGTGGCTTTGGTGGACAACAATCCATTCAAGATATGATTGAAGCTTTCCAATATTCCTTAGATAATGATTTTGATATTATTAATAATAGCTGGGGAACGAGCTTTGTATTTGGTGACAACACACACATCAATTTCTTTGGTGCTGATACACATCAAGTAACAGCTAAATTTGAAGAGTTGGTTGAATTTGGCCGTGATGGTTTAGGAACCAATATTGTTTTTTCTGCAGGTAATGACCGCGAAGGTGGCATGAGCGCCAATTACAAAAATTTTCAAAATTCCCCTTACACCATTACAGTTTCAGCCATAAAACAAGATGGTACATATGCGGATTACAGTGAAGCAGGATCAAATATTTTGGTGAGTGCTCCTGGTGATAATATTCAGCTTTCTGGTGCAGCGGATGACGGAAGTTTTACAGTCTTAGAAGGAACTTCTTATGCTGCTGCGGGCGTTTCTGGCGTTATTGCTTTAATGCTAGAAGCTAATCCTGAGCTCGGCTATCGGGACGTTCAGGAAATTCTGGCAATGTCAGCTCGTCAAACGGATGTAGATGGTACAGGGTGGGCTGATATGGGATGGCAAACAAACGGCGCGACCAATTGGAATGGTGGTGGTATGACGTATAGCCATGACTACGGTTTTGGTGCGGTCGATGCTTTGGCTGCTGTTCGTTTAGCCGAAACATGGGTAACGCAAAAAACATATTCAAATATGAGTGTTATTGACCCAATTAGCTCTTCATCTTCTGTTGCGATCACTGATGCAGGATCAATTACGTCGACCATCAGTGTAACAGAAGATATCAGTATTGAGCATATTATCATTGATTTGGACATTACGCATCAGCGGGCAGGTGATCTAACCATTACGCTTATCTCTCCTGATGGGACAGAAAGTGTTTTGATGTACAACGCGCTGAACGGGACATATGTGACAACCTATGGTATCTATACGGGTGTTAATTTTGAATTTTCATCAGTAGCACATTGGGGAGAAAGTTCTGTAGGGGATTGGACTTTACGAATTGATGATACTGTTACAGGTAGTACAGGAACATTGAATAACTGGTCTATCAGCTTTTTGGGAAGTGCTCATACTATAGATGATGTTTATGTTTATACAAACGATTTTGCGGGAGCAGATGTAACCAGAACAACATTAAGTGATTTGGATGGTGGAATAGACACCATTAATGCTGCAGCTGTTACGGCCGATAGCTTTATAGATTTATCATCAGGTGGAATAATTGCGGGTACAAACTTCAATATTGAAGCAGGTACAGTGATAGAAAATGTTTTCACAGGTGATGGCAATGATACGATCATAGGGAATGATGTAAATAATACTCTTAATGGTGGCCGAGGTGATGATTTAATTAAAGGATCATTGGGCGATGATACGCTATATGGCGGCGCAGGAAATGATATTCTCTATGGTGGCAATGGCGATTCAAGCGGTGTTATAACCCTGGACAAGCAATTTGTTGATCCTATTGTTTTCCCTGCCCTGCATGAGCGTATTAACATCAAACATCTTAAACCTCCTGGTGATCCATCACTCGGGATTGATAATGATAATCTAGTTATTGGGTTTGATGCACAAGCAGAAATCACGTTCCGAAAAGGTTTTGCAGGATATAATAACACATTGGGTGTTTATTCTATAGCCAGTGATGGCACAATTCAAAATGCAAAAATTCTTTGGGAAAATGTTAAAGATGCTGGTGTAGATATTACACATCTAATTGATTTGCCAATGTCTGATACAGGTGAAATTGGTTTCTTTATTATTGCCAATGGAGATACCCGTAACAAATATACGGGAATGGATACGGGCACAGAAGGTAATATTAAATTCTATTATGATTTTGGTGGCGTGAATGAAAGAATTGCCACTGTCGATGATAATGGTGATTTTATTACAACAGTTTATGATGATGGTTTTACACAACATGTTCTAAAAGGTCCTACTTATCATACCACGGATCGTGGCGCAGATTCTGATCTTAATCCAGATGGAGAAGTTCATATTGTATCGGGCTTAATGCCTGGATCTGACGGGGAAGTTGGCGATATCTTCCGTATAGGGTTCGAAGATTTACCAAATTTAGGGGATGCAGATTATGAAGATGTTTTGTTTGATTTAAATATTGTTCCTCAAACAATAGGCAATGAAGGTGAAATCGGAAATGATATCCTTTATGGTGGTGCGGGGGATGATATTCTCTATGGTGAGGGCGGAGATGATATTTTGATAGGCGGTCAGGGAGCAGACCATCTTTATGGCGGTGCAGGCCGTGATGTATTCGTCCTTGATCAAATTGACGGTAATTTAGACCAGGTGCATGATTTTAATGTTCAAGAAGACTGGTTAAACATCGCGGATATTCTAGAGGGTTATGATGGCAATGTTAACAATATTAACGACTTTGTTCATTTGATTGCACAAGGAAATGATACTGTTCTGGAAGTTAATGCCGATGGTGATCAGGGCGGAGTTTTCGAACAAATTGCCTTGATAAATGGTGATTTAGGAGGTCAATCTGTCGATGACCTTTTGGGGAGCGGTGTCTTGATTGTCAGTTAAATGGCCTAATTTAATAAATATTCCAATAACTTAATTTTTTTTCACTTTTCAATATATTTTTTCGAAGGGTTTGCTACGCTGATGCGTATAAAGAATACAAACCAACAATCAAATATGAAGGAATTCAAAATGAAAAAATTGCTAATGTTGACTGCGGCTGGTCTTATTTTTCAAGCAACCCCTGTTTTGGCGGATCATCATGAAGGTGGAGAAGGTCATAAAGGTAAAATGTTTGAAAAACATGACTCTAATGGTGATGGAGTAATTTCTGAATCAGAATTTTTAGAACATGCAAAAAAGAAGTTTTCAGAAAAAGATAAAAATGGTGATGGAGTAATTTCTAAAGAAGAAGCAAGAGAAAATCACGAATCTATGAAAGAAAGATGGGAAGAAAAGAAAAAACAAAGAATGTTAGATAAAAGACGTTCTGAAATTGAGGGTGAAGAGCCATCTGAATAAGAAATAAGATAAAGGAGTGCCCTTGGCGCAGACTTTAGAAAATTTAAATGATGAAAGCCTGATGGAACTCATTCAAGAAAATGACCATCGGGCTTTCTCCATTTTGGTGGAGCGTCGTGCGGAAATGTTTTATGCCGCAGCTTATAGAATGGTAATAAATAAGCAGGATGCCGAGGATATTGTACAAGAAGCTTTTTTAAAAATTTGGAATAAACCCTTGATGTGGAAAAAAGACAAGAAAGCAAAATTTACGACATGGTTTTATAAAATTGTCATGAATATGTGCGTTGATAAGTTAAGAAAATTGGCAAATGAAAACAAAGCGGCAGTTGATCTTGATATAGTGTCTGGCGATTTAAATCAGGAAATGGAAATGGTTTGTGATGAAGAGCAGAAGCTATTAAATGAGGCAATTAAAAAACTTCCTGAAAACCAATTAATGGCAATTAATTTGTGTTTTTATGAAGAGCTGACGAACAAAGAGGCTGCAGATGTAATGGGCGTGAATGTAAAAGCGCTTGAATCTTTGCTTATGCGCGCCAAATCAAAGTTAAAGGATATTTTATATCGTGAGGGTATATTAAAACAAGGAGATGTTGCATGAACGATGACACAGATTTAAACAAAATTCTTGAGAAACGCTTGATTGTTCCGCCAAGTACCAATTTAGCTTCACGAATCATTACAGCAGCGACTCCCAGAATGAAAGCGCCGTTATGGGTGCTTATTAGCCGTGAAGTGGAGCAAATGTTTTTTCTTCCTCGGCCAGCATATGCATTGGCGTTTAGTTTGGTTTTGGGGATTTTTCTGGGGATTTATGGCGAAACAGAGACATCCTTATCCCTACAAAACTGGTTTTCTTTTATAGATGGTTCAAGTGATTTAGTAGGCGAAGATTGGTTGTAGGATAAATAAAATGACAAAATATATAAAAATAATTTTTACATTTTCAGTTATTTTAAACATAGCATTAATTGGCGTCGTCGTAGGAGGAGCGTATAAGAAACATCAATGGCGTCAGGGTAAATTCCAACATAATCCCGAGTTAGTCCAAATTATGCGTAATAATATTGAAAAAAACCAGGAAGGCTTTCGCAAAAAAATAAAGGATATGAAACAGAAACGCGAAGTATTGAAATCAATTATTGAATCTGAAAAATTTGATCGGGAAGCGTATGACCACCAGATATCCAAAATTCTCGAGAATAAAAATGAAATGGCTGAAATGAAGGCAAAAGCTATGGGCGAAACTTTATCGACACTTTCTTTAGAGGAACGCAAAAAATTCTCAAATTTTATTCTCCGCGGGGTTTCTGGTCATGGACGAGGGCCGCGTTCTTCTCACGATATAAAGCATTGATATATAATGATAATTATTTGTTTCTGGCGCGTTTTTGGCATTGATTTTTGCGGTGCGTTATAATGGGATTATAGGAATTACGCCCTTAAAACCCAAGGAGGTGTAATGTTTGGTGGTTTTTCAAAAAGAGGATCTTCTCTAGAAGGAAGTGGTACGAAGGAAATTAAGCGTGCCGAAGTTATTGATACGAAAGCAGCACCGACAACAGGGTATAAGCGTGTTCTTGTTCGTGAAAAGTCAGTTAGTGGACAGATGGCCGCCATTGATATTCCTGTTAAAGAGGCAGGAAAGATAGAGAAGAAGAAAACTTATAATTTTGCTGTCGAAGAAAAAGATGAAAATCGATACGGGGCATCTAGCCGCTCTAAAAAATGTGGGTTTAAAACATATATTTGTGAAGATGCGCCAGAAATTTATGATCGCAAATCTGATACAGGTCACCGTGATTTTAACGGTGGTAATGGCAGTAAGACAGTAGGCCGTACTAAGTTTTATTAAATCAATTAAGCCGCAGATTTATTATCTGAAGAATCACCAGGAATAACCTCACCCATTTTTTTCATTTGTTCATGACGCATACGGAAAGATCGTTCTCGCTCAGGTGTAAGTTTATCAATGCAGTGAGGGCATGATACGCCCTTTTCATATGAGGATTGCTGTAAATCTTCGGGACTCAAGGGAAAACGGCATCCATAGCAAATTTGATAGGGAGACTCTTCCAAGTTATGACCGATAGCCACGCGGCGGTCAAAGACGAAGCAGTCACCTTCCCATTGGCTTTGATCAGAAGGAACATCTTCTAAATATTTTAAAATGCCGCCTTTTAGATGATAAACTTCTTCAAAGCCATGCGCTAACATATAGCTAGAGGCTTTTTCGCAGCGAATGCCGCCTGTACAAAACATGGCCACTTTCTTTTGTTTTTTGGGATCCATATTGTTATGAACGTAATCTTTGAACTGCGTAAAGGTTTCAATTTGCGGATCAATCGCTCCTTTGAAAATCCCAACGGCCGTTTCGTAATTATTGCGTGTATCAATTAAGGTGACTTCTGGGTCGTTTATAAGATCATTCCACTGTTCTGGAGATACGTAAGTCCCAACTTTTTTTGTTGGATCAGCCTCTGGCGCCTTCATTGTAATAATTTCTTTTTTGAGACGAACCTTGATGCGGCGAAATGGTCGTTCTTTCGCATGGGAATATTTCAGTTCGCCTTCAGATACGCCTGCGATTTCTTCCAGGCAGTCAATGATGTTATGAATTGCCTGCCCCTGGCCTGCTATCGTGCCGTTAATCCCTTCGGGTGCGATTAAAAGTGTACCGCAAATGTCGTTGGCGTCACAGATGGTTTTGATCTGTTTTTGTAATTTTGGCAAATTTTCTAACGCAACAAAACGGTAGAGCGCGGCAACTGTCCAATCCATATTTTCCATCTTTGGGGCGGTATTTTTTTCCATGGGGCTTTATATACTGATTTTGGGCTCAAAATTCAATAAAAAGCCGCCATTTGGCTTTGATTGAAATTTTATTATATTATCATATTGATATATAAAGATATTTAGTGGCGTACGTATTGATTGGATATTTTTTATTGATATGATCAAGAAATAAGAAATACTTAAGAAATCCGTTATATACTAAGGGTTAGGAAGTTTTTTTGGCAAAAATGGTCTATGCCTGATGTTGGCGTGAAGGAAACCGCTAAATCTGGTATGAATTTTGCTAAATATTACCTGATTATTGCGGGAAGGCATAAATGGTAAGAGACGTTGTTATCGGTGCTACGATGAAAAGCACGCTGACGAGTATTCAGCGGACAAGGGAAGCCCTTGACCGCACGTCACAACGTTTGGCAACGGGACTAAGAGTTAATTCTGCCCTCGATCAACCCCAAAATTTTTTTCAAGCTTCTTATCTTAAAGATACGGCAAGTGACTATACGCGGCTACTTGATAAAATGGGGCTTGGAGTCAGAACTATTCAAACCGCAATTGCAGGAGTTGAAGCGGTCGAAAATATTTTGAATCTTGCTGAAATCAAAGCGTTAGAAGCCAAAGAGGCTTTGGAAAAAACAAGCTCTGCCCTTCCTAATGCTATTTTAGCAAATTCACCCGTTGGTTATTTTAGGTTAAATGATGCAGATGGCTTAACGGCTACCAATTTGGGAACATTGGGCGCGGGAGGAGATGGGGTTTATACGAATGGTGTTACACAAGGTGAAGAGATTCTTTTTTACGGGGCAGGGGGATTGCCTGCGCGGTTTAATGGCGTAAACCAATTTGTTGCTGTTCCCAATGATGATTCTATCAATACAAACGGTCCGTTTCCTGAGAGAACGGTAGAAATGATTTTTAATGCAGACAGTACGAGCGGTCGTCAAGTTCTATGGGAAGAGGGCGGAACCGTTAATAGTTTGAACATCTATATTGATAATGGTTTGCTGCGAGTAAATGGCCGTACAACAAATGCGGGTGGCTATGGCCCACTTGATATCAGCATTCCGATTAAAGCGGGTGTTTCCTACCATGTGGCTTTTACACAGGATGGACCCAATGGGCAGTTTACAGGATATTTGAATGGTCAGGAATTTGGGTCTGCTGCTATCGGTAGTTTTATAGGAAATCACCCTAACCAAAACGGGATTGGGGCAGTTAATAACAATGTTTATTTTCATGATGATGGACCAGGAAATGCGCCAGCCCGCGCAGATGGAACATTTGCATTTAACGGGCAAATATCTGATGTAGCGATTTACAACTCTATTTTAACTAATGAGGAAATTGCTCTTCGATATGAGGCAACATCTCTTCCAATTTCGGAACAATTTAGATTGGAGACGATAGAATTTTTAGAACAAATTGATGGTTTAGTTGAGGATTCTCAGTTTCGCGGCGTTAACCTTCTGAGGAAAGAAGAGTTAGTTGTTGATTTTAACCGTTATAATAGAAATAAAATCACCGTTGAGGGAGATGATTTTGGCGTTGAAGCTTTGAAATTAGACGATGTAAATTATCAAAAGCCATCACAGGTCGAAGCAGCTATTCTCAACATTCGTAAGGCTATAGCTAAGGTTCGGGATTTTGGTAATTCGCTAGCCAATGATTTGAATATTATTCAGGCGCGTCAGGATTTCACGCGCAATACTATTTTGACAAATCTTGCAGGGGCGGATGATTTGATTATTGCAGATCAAAATGAAGAGGGGGCTAATTTATTAGCGGCGCAAACCCGTTTGGATCTCGGAACAATATCACTGAGCCTTGCTAGTCAGGCGCAGGCTTCAGTTATTGCTCTGTTCCCTGTTCCCCAGTTTTAGTTTTAAAAAGATTGTTTGCGTTTTGCGGCTTTTTTCGCTGCGTTACGCTTTGCTTTTCCGCCTTCGTAAACCTTCTTTCCCTTTGGTTTTTTTTCTTTGAAGGTTCTTTCCGATTTCTTTCCAAACTTTGAAGAATATTTTTTTACTGGTTTATCTTCAGTTTTATCTAAATTTTTTCTAGCAGGTTTTTTACGATTTAACGGTTTATCTCCGTTATCTTCTTTCTTTTTCTTGCTGATGCTCTTTTTCAAAGGACTTTTTTTATTCGTATCTTTTCTTTCATTATACCCACGATCTTCACGAGAAGTGCGTTCTTCTTGAGATTTAAAAAGATCTTGTTTTTTTCGTACTTTATTTTTATTGCTACCTGATCTTGGTTTATTTTTAAAATAAGATCCATTTCCGCGCCCCTTCTTCTTTTCTGGAGCATATCGGGGTTTCATACCTGGATTCATTAAAAGTTCAATGGCATGCCATTTGCGTTCATCTTGGGGGGTGATTAATGCAAGAGAAGATCCTTTTGCACCTGCTCGTGCCGTGCGTCCAATACGGTGAATATAGTCTTCTGGAACTTGTGGTAGGTCATAATTAATAACGTGCTCGATGTGCGGGATATCAAGGCCGCGAGCAACAACATCTGTTGCTACCAAAATTTTGAATTTCATATCACGAAAATTCTGAATAACACGCTCTCTGCGACTTTGTTTCATATCTCCATTGATGGCTTCTGCCTGGTGACCCTGGGTTTTAAGACGTTTTGCCATACGTTCTGTGCCGAATTTGGTTTTAACGAAAATAATGATAGAACCCATGCGTTCATCAAGTTGTTTTAGAAGTTCGTCATTTTTTTCGCTATCGGTGATGTGGATAACTTCTTGTTGAATATTATCAGCGGGATTGATTGTAGACCCAACAGCGATACGTTCTGGATTGTTCATGTAAGATTTTGCCATTTGAAGGATATCTTTTGGCAATGTTGCTGAAAACATAAGGGTTTGGCGTTTTCCAGGAAGGTATTTGAAAATACGATCAAGTTGAACACTAAATCCCATATCAAGCATTCTATCTGTTTCGTCTAGAACCAGAAAATTCGTTTTTTGTAATTTTAATGTTCCACGATCCAGATGGTCATTAATGCGACCAGGTGTCCCGACGACCAGTCGCGGACGTTTTTTAATCTGGTTGAGCTGTTTGCTCATGGAATCTCCTCCAATAAGGAAGGCTGTTTGAATATCACCGCCCTTACCAAGCAACTGATGCATGATTTCCATGATTTGTTTACCCAATTCCCGTGTTGGTGTTAGGACGAGAGCGCACGCCTCAGGATTGTCCAAAAGATGCTGAACTAGAGGAATGGCAAATGCTGCGGTTTTTCCAGTCCCTGTTTGGGCGGACCCCATGATATCGCGCCCATCGAGTGCGAATGGTATCGCTTTTGCCTGAATGGGTGTCGGTATATCGTATTTCATATAAGCCAAAGATTTGGCGAGAAGTGGGTGCAGATTTAAAGAGTCAAAATTTTTCATCATATTTCCTTCTAACTGCTTCCATTCAAGAAACAGTCTGTTAATGACGGTCACAATTTTATATAAGGAGTGATCCGACAAAGTTCATTTTTATTAAGCCTTATGACTTAATGATTTCGATTGCATAATGGTTTTCGAAAATGAACTTTTCAGGAAAAGTGATTAACTTTTAAACTCACAATTTTCCAAAAGCGCTTCAAATGTAGCAGAGTTAGGCGCTTTAAAAGCTCTATTTAAACAAGAGCATCATGTCAAACTAGGCGGGTTATACTAGGGGATATAGATAAAAGTCAAGGTAATTTGGCTTATGCAGTGCCTTGTTTCATCTCTTCTAGCTCTAACCAACGGTTTTCGTAGCGTTCTAGCTTGTTTTGTGCCTCCTCGAGAGCCTTGACGGAGTCATGAAATCCTTCGGGATCACGTTGATAATATTCGCCATCTGACAACTTTTTATTAATTTCATCGATGGTATTTTCAATGCTATTTATTTTATCTGGAAGTTGGTTAAGTTCGCGTTCGAGCTTATAAGATAATTTAACCAAAATGGGTTTTTGTTCTTCTTTTGAAGTGTGAGATTTGTTTCCTTTTTTCTTGGTAGAAGGATCACGGTTGGCATCAGAATCGTATTTTCCTGTCATCTCCAAATAATCGCTATATCCTCCCACACAGCTTTCAATTTTTCCATCACCTTCGAAAGCCAAAATGCGTGTCACTGTTTGATCAAGAAAATCACGGTCATGAGATACCACAATTAATGTACCCTTATACTGCATCAGAATTTCCTCCAGCATATCTAGCGTATCCATATCCAGATCGTTTGTGGGCTCGTCGAGAATCAGGCAAGTTTTGGGATTGGCTAGAATTTTGGCAAGCATAAGACGGTTTTTTTGGCCGCCTGAAAGCATTGAGACCTTGTCATAGACGCGTGAGGGGTCAAATAGGAAGTCCTTTAAATAGCCGCAAACATGGCGTTCTTTCCCCATGACATTGATATAATCACCGCCAGAAGGAGATAGAACTTTCTTTAAAGTATGTTCGGGATCTAAATCTTTACGCTTTTGGTCAAAATAAGAAAACTCTAACTCTTTACGGGTTTTGACGCGTCCCTGGTCAGGTTCTAAATCACCAATGAGCATTTTTAAAAACGTTGTTTTACCTGAACCATTTTTTCCGAGTATGCCAATGCGGTCACCACGTTGAATACGATAGGAAAATTTGTTTAAGATTGTTGTTGTTTTGTGATTTTCTTCAAAGCTTTTATAAACATTGTAAAACTCAGCCACAATTTTTGAACTGTTTTCGATATCTTTAGCAGTTTCTACTTTGATCTTTTTTGTCGCGCGGCGAAAGGAACTTTCATCTGCCTTTAATTGATCGCGCATCTCGCGGACAAGCTCTAAGCGCCGCATGTTACGTTTTCTGCGGGCTTTGACGCCACGGCTTGCCCATTCAACTTCCTGAGCAACAATCTGTTTGCGGTTTTTAAGTTCCCGTTCTTCCTGTTCTAATAATTCAGTCGACCAGTCATCAAAATATTTAAATCCTTTGGGGCTGATCCGTAATTTTCCACGGTCAAGCCAGAAAACCTGCGTGGTCACATTGGCCAAGAAGGTTCTATCGTGGCTGATAACCATCAATGTTCCGCGATAACCCTTTAAATATATCTCTAACCATTCGATAGCTTCTAAATCTAGATGGTTGGTGGGCTCATCTAGCAATAGGATATCGGGTTCTTCGACAAGAGCGCGGGCGAGGCCTGCACGGCGTAACTGCCCACCAGAAAGTTTTGTCATTTGAGCATTGATATCCAAATGCAGGGCATTGGCGACAATATCGACTTTATACATGTGCAAGTCTTTTTCTTCATCTTTGATTTCTTCGAATATATATTCAAAGACTGTTTCACCTTTTTTCGGGATAATATCTTGTTGAAGATAGCCAATGGTGACACCTAATTCTTCCCATCGCTCTCCATCATCTAGTTCCTGTTGGCCTGTAATAATATTCATGAGGGTGGATTTCCCTGCGCCGTTCTTTCCAACAAGGGCAATACGGCTACTCTGATGAATGTTAAAAGACAGCCCTTCAAACACAGGAATTTCGACATAGCGAACCATAGCGTCTTTAACAGCGAGGAGGAGTGGTGGCGGCATGGGCAGGGTTATAGCTGAATTTTTATGAAATTTAAGCTTTTTTATCGGTTTTTGGGAGAATTCCACCAGAATTGTGGATGGGCAGCCGATTTTTCTTGGTTTTATTTTCCAAAATATGTATGGTTCAGTTATTCATAAGTACTAATGGGGTTTAAGGAAATGAGATCAAAACGCGTTCCTGATCGTGTGCATGTTGTTCGTGCACCAGAGCAAGACACTTACACACCGCGCCGCCCTGCGGAAGGTCAGAATATTGAAATTGTCCGTATTTTGGCACAAATCAGCGATAAACTGAAACGTAGCGAAGCAGAACGTTACGAGCTTTTGAATGAGCTGCGTGAATACCGTAAATCTTTACGTGACCTTGAAGATAAAACAGAAAGCACGGAAAAAGCTTATCTCTCTTTAGAACACAAAATCAAAACCACAGGCAGTTTAGATGCTGAAGCCATCCAGCGTCAGGCTAAATTTGAACGCGCCCTAAAGGCGACCGAAGAGAAGATGGTTAAGGCGATTGCGGGTCAGGCTCTTATTGATAAACGTCTTAAAGATACCGAAGAAAAGCAAGTGGCGATTGATCAACGTTTGGATCAGTCCGTTACAGAACAAATCCGTCTGGATCGTCAGTTAGAACTAACTGCGCAGGATAAATCTCGTTTAATGCGTAAGATTGAACGACTAGAAGATATCGTAACGGAAACGCAGGATACTCTTAAAGCCAAGGCGATGGTTCTTTTAACAGATCAAAGTACAGCGGCGCAGGGCCGTCTGTCCGCCCCAGCTTGGGGGGAGAATAGCCCGCGTCCTTCTGCGGTAGATATCGAAGATAACCGCGATTGGTGGCAAAAGCATCTAACAACACAAAATGTGGCGATGGCGGCGATGATTATTGCCGCGCTACTAACAGGGTGGGCGATTAATCAAATGCAACAACCCGAAATTCCTCAAATAGCTGTATTGCAAAATGGTGGATTGGCAAAACTTAATCTAAAAGAAAATCGTTGGGAGGCCGTAACAGAGGAGAGCGCTGGAGAAACCTCAAATGATATGGATTTGGGAGTCCCTCCTTCCGAAGAAACAATTCAACCTGTTTCTGCATCAACCGAAGTTTTACCCGAAGATGTTACAGAATATAGTGATGAACAACTTTTGGCTGCTCTGAATAATGATCCAGAACAATTGGCAAGCAAATTGAACGATATCGAGCCAGGCGCAGTAGACTCTGAAGCTGTTATTACCAAACCTGAAAAATCTGTAACTCCTGCGGAAAAACCAAAACAAAAAATTTCTTCGCTTCTGGATGATCCTAAAATCACGAAAACGATGGAGAACTTTGATAAAGTTGCTTTTGCGCAAGATCCCAAGGTGCAAAAAGAAATTCTGGCTCAAAAATCAAGCCTTCCATTGTCGCAGCGCGTTATTACAGATGCAACTTTGCCTGAAACAGTACAAAATATTGAAGCTGAAGCTCTCAAAGGGAATGCTGAAGCGCAGCATGATCTGGCGGCTATCTATACCGCGGGCCATGGTGGAGTAAAGCAGAACTTTACGAAGGCTGCATTTTGGTTTCGTGAAGCCGCAGATGCGGGGATTGCAAATGCACGCTACAATCTCGGTGTGTTGAGCCATCAGGGCCTAGGAACGGATCGTGATCTTGCAAGGGCGCTTTACTGGTATCGTGAGGCCGCAAAGTTAGATCATGCGGAAGCTCAATATAATTTAGGAATTGCCTCCATTGAAGGGATAGGAACAGAATATAATCCACAATTGGCCGCTGCCTTTTTTGAGCGTGCTGCTAATAACGGTATCATGGAAGCCGCCTACAATTTAGGACTGATCTACGATAACGGCTTATTAGGGGAAGCAAAACCAGACGAAGCCTTGCTATGGTACAAAATAGCGGCTGATCAGGGTAGTAAAGAAGCCAGGACGGCCATGGAACAACTCGCCAAAAATCTTCAAATAGGCATGGATGACGTTGATAAGCTCGTTGAACGGATGCAACAGATTAATAAGTCCGTGAAGGGCCGTCGTGCAGGACCATCCAAAAGCTAAAAGTAAATAGATTATTCAATCATGATTGGCCGAACCCACCAGTTCGGCCATTTTTTTTGTATATTTTCTGCTGCTTCTAGGCTTTCATTTTGATTATTAAACACACCGAAACAAGCAGATCCACTACCGCTCATGCGAGATAGTTGACAGCTTGGCATGGCAGATAAGGCGTTTAAAATTTCTTCAATTTCAGGAATGTTTTTTATGGCAGCTGCGGTTAGATCATTTTTTTGACTTCGAATAAAATCAAAAAAATTCGTTTCTGGGAGTGTAAATTTTTTAGAAAATTTTTCATTATGATCAGTAAAAATTTTTTTTGTTGAGCAGAATTTATTCGGAAAAATTAACAGAGCGGGTAACGGAGAAAAAGAAGGAATGGGTTTTATAATTTCACCGACCCCCTCAACTAGGCATGGTAAATTGTAATAACAAACAGGAACATCCGCGCCTAAAGATAACAACAGGTTTTGCAGCTTCTCCGCAGGAATAAAAATCTCCCAAAACTCTAAAAGCCCCCTGATTGTAGCGGCAGCGTCCGATGAGCCACCTCCTAATCCTGCCCCAATAGGAATGGTTTTAATAAGGTGGATGTGGCAGTGCAGCGGTTTGTTTAATAGTTTTGATAACCCTTGTGCAGCTTGAACAACAATATTATCTGCTACCTGATCAGGAGAACCAGGGAAAGTGTTTTTCTGTGTGAATATAAATTCTTTAGAGGGAGAGATTTTTATCTCGTCACCAAAATTAGAAAAAGCAATAATAGATTGAAGAAGATGATATCCATCTTCCCTTTTTCCTGTGATGTGGAGCGATAAATTTACTTTTGCAGGGGCAAAAATAGAAACATCTTTTTGGGCAGATTTAGACGTCATTATCTTTTGGTAAAAATTTGCTCAAAATGCTTTTGTTTTCTTTCTTGATGTCTTGAGCGGGTATGCCATGAACCAGTTTTTGTTCAACTTTATCTTTTAGTTCTGTTTCATTGTCTTCGCTGTAATTTATTGCGCGTTGCCATTGAAATTTTGCTTCTACTTGACGACCAACTTGCCAGTAGGCATCTCCTAAATGGTCGTTCAGTGTGGCGTCATAAGGCATTAACTCAACAGCTCGTTCTAGGAAGGGGATGCCTTCCTCATATTGTCCCATTTTGTAGTAAACCCATCCCAAAGAGTCGGCAATATATCCATCGTTCGGTTCGGATTGTAGGGCACGGCTGATCATATCTAGTGATTTATCAAGATTAATACCTTGATCGGCCCAACTATACCCCAAATAATTTAAGATATAGGGGTGGTCAGGACGAAACTCTAAAGCCTGAATTAAATCCGATTCCGAATTTTTAAATTCTTTTAATCGTTCATAGGCCATACCTCTCGCATATAAAACATGCCAATATTTTTCAGGTGTTTCTTCCCATTCACCAATGACGCTACTATAAACCTTGATGGCGTCTTCATAGTTTTCTTCGTAACGATATATATCACCGACTTGAATCAAGGCATTGACATCTTTTGTCTTATCATAAAGACGTGCCAGAATGTCTCGTGCTTCCTGGTTTTTTTCTTGAGCCGTATATAAATCAGCGATCTGACGTTGGGCGCTTACATAATATTCGCTGGTGTCATTAATTTTTTTATAAGCGGCGATAGCTTCATCATATCTTTCATAACGGGACAGGATATTACCAATAATTATATAATTCTCTTCCAAATCTGGATTAAGTTTAAGCGACATTTGCGCAAAAATGGTTGCGCTGTCATCGCTTTGTTCTCTTAAAAGAATATTGGCCATATCATAGAATACTAAAGCGGCACCTTGCTTTGGTGTTTTGACATCTTGAATTTTCAAAAGATCATCAAGTGGTTCTTCATTATCTATTTGTTCAATTTTAGGAATAAGGTTATCCTTATCAAATCCTTTCTCTGCCAGAGCCTGATAAAGTTTATAAGCACCATCTTTATTGCCGAGTTTATAAAACAAGTCTGCTATTTTTTCGACGTCACGAATATCTGCATCTTGATTGCTGAAGGATTTATTAGCATAAACCAATGCCTCTTTTGGTTTGTTCAAATAGTTTCCAATCATCATCGCGTGATAAGCATAAAAAGAACTGGGAGGCGCGTTGCGGGTGTTAAAATTACCTGAACTACTTTCTGCCCACATCTTTAACACAGGGATTAAGAAAGCTGTCGCAGTGTTATTTGGTGCAGTATCTAATAATTTTAGAACTTCTGCATAATTTTCTCTTCTAAATTCATCCATGGTTAAAAATAAAACAGCAAGGATGTTGTCAGGTTCTTCTTGAATAATTTCTTTTGCCAAAGATATCGACTGATCAGAATGGCCTGAGGCCATGGCTAAAACCATGACATGCTTTTTAAGCTCTGTATTTTCAGGTTCTTGTTGTAGAACACGTTGCATATATTTATCAGCGGTATCCCAATCCTTATTATTTTGTGCGAATTGACTTGAGAGATAATTGCCAGAAACTGTTTGACGATAATAGGTTGGTTGCGCACCGATAGCGGCAAGGATATCTATTGTTGAAGGTTTTATTTCGCTAGAAGGAGTAAGATACCGCGGTACATACCACTCGGCAACACCATAACCGCTGATTAACCCTAAAATAATGGCAGGTAAAATATATTTGCTCTTCAAAAAATTCATCTTATCTAATTTCTTTGGTTAAGGGTCTAAAGTTACATATTGCCATAGTTTGGTCCTCCCCCACCTTGTGGTACTGTCCAATTTATGTTCTGCGATGGGTCTTTAATATCGCAGGTTTTACAATGAACGCAATTCTGGGCGTTAATTTGGAACTTTTTATGGCCTTGTTCTTCGATAACCTCATAAACCGCTGCGGGGCAGTATCTTTGAGCAGGTTCAGCATATTCTGGTAAATTGACATCAATTGGGATGCTAGGGTCTTTCAATTTTAGATGTGAGGGTTGATCTTCGGCGTGGTTGGTGTTGGATAGTTGAACACTTGTTAGACGGTCAAATGTCAAAACGCCATCTGGTTTGGGGTATTCAATTCGGTTACATCTGTTTGCCTTCTTCAATTGCGCGTGATCCGCATGATTTTTAAGCGTGTAGGGTAGCATCCACCCCCCTAGAGTTTGAAATACGGCGTGAAGCAAACCTGCCCATAGCCCCCAGTTAAATCCAGGGCGGATATTGCGCGCTTTATACAGCTCTTTATAAAGCCATGATCCTTCAAAGTTCTTTTTGTAACGTGAGCATTCCCATCCTTGGCGCGGTGTATTTTCTAAATGAAGACAAGTGAAAATAGATTCTGCGGCAATCATTCCAGATTTCATAGCAGCGTGATTGCCTTTGATTTTTGGAACATTTAAAAATCCTGCACTATCTCCTGCAAGACATCCTCCTGGAAAGGTTAGTTTTGGCAGCGACTGTAATCCTCCTTCGACAACAGTGCGCGCACCATAAGCTACTCTTCGTCCGTCTTTTAACAGGTTCGAAATTTTGGGATGAGTTTTAAATCGTTGCATTTCCTCAAAAGGTGACAAATAAGGATTTTGGTAATCAAGACCAACGATAAACCCAATTGAGACCAGATTGTCTTGCATATGATATATCCATGATCCACCATAGGTTTGTGTATCCATTGGCCATCCAATGCTATGGGTCACTGAACCTTCTTCATGTTTTTCGGGATCGATCTCCCAAATTTCTTTGATGCCTAATCCGTAGGTCTGTGGATCAGAATTCTCGCGTAAATTGTACTTTGTAATAAGTTCTTTTGTTAAGGAACCATGACAACCTTCGGTAAAAATTGTCTGACGGGCATGAAGCTCGACACCCGCTTCAAACATATCGGTTTTTTCACCTTGTTTATTGAGTCCCATATCACCCGTAGCAACACCAATAACTTCTTGTTTTTCGTTGTACAGAATTTCTGCAGCGGCAAAGCCAGGAAAAATTTCAACACCAAGCTGTTCAGCTTGAGCGGCAAGCCATCGTCCTAACTCACCAAGACTGATGATATAATTCCCGTGATTATTCATTTGGGGCGGGTTGATTAATCTGATTGCGCCGTTCTTCGTCAGGAAGAAAAACTGGTCTTTTTTTGCTTCACATCTTAAGGGTGCGCCTTTTGCCTTCCAGTCAGGAATCAGTTCGTGAAGTGCTCGGGTTTCGAAGATTGCGCCAGACATTAAATGGGCGCCAACTTCTGATCCTTTTTCGAGGACGCAAACTGTAAGTTCTTTCCCCGTTTCTTGTGCCAGTTGTTTCAGGCGGATGGCACAGGATAGTCCTGCAGGGCCAGCTCCCACGATAACAACATCATATTCCATGGCTTCTCGGTCAGAACGAACAGGATTAGACATATAAAGGACCTTATTATTTATTAACAGACAGGTTTTCCCCAGAATGCGTTGAAATAACGCTTGAGATACCAAATAGTATCCAATAATTCTTAAAGAATACTATATATTAGAGCGATAATGTCACAAAATTATACGAATAGGGCGACTTTAATTGCGGCTTTGGAATGGCACATTGACCACGGGGTCGATGAGATGTTGTTGGATCAGCCCATAGACCGTACGGCAATGCCTGAAATTCCTAAACCTACCCGAGATCTGGTAGGCGCAGGAAAGGGTAAAAATACAGTAAGTCCTCCCTCTAAGGTGCTCCATTTTCAGGATAGCACCCCTCAGGAAGAGGTAATGGGCGCTGCGCAGGCCGTTCAAGAAGCGCAAAAAATTGCTATGGCCTGTCAAACTCTTGACGAATTAAAGCGGGCCATTACTGATTTTGATGGGCTCTCAGTTAAAAAAACAGCATCGAACATGGTTTTTTCAGACGGCAATCCCGCTGCAAAAATTATGTTAATTGGAGAGGCGCCAGGCGCTGACGAAGATATTCAGGGGAAGCCTTTTGTTGGTTTAAGTGGGCAATTACTTGACCGCATTTTGGCCTGTATAGGCTTAAACCGTCATGATGAAAACCCAGAAAAGGCGGTTTATATTTCCAATATCTTGAATTGGCGGCCCCCTGGTAACCGAACTCCCACTCAGGCAGAAATGAACATTTCTACTCCTTTTATCGAGCGTCATATCGCCCTGATCAAACCGCAGGCTATTATTCTTTGTGGCGGAGTTTCAGCGAAAACCCTGCTTAAATCCTCCGAAACTATTTCGAAACTGCGCGGCAAGTTTCATAATTATGAGGTAGCGGGAGTAGGGCAGATTCCTGCCATGGCGACTTACCACCCTGCTTATTTGCTCAGAACGCCTTCCCAAAAAAAGGCGGTATGGGCGGATATGTTGATGTTTCAAGAAAAGCTGAAAAATTTGTAATCTTGCCTCTTTTGTAATATACCGATGGTATTATGAATAGTTATCGTATGTTACGGCATAGCCTGCTTTTGGTGGGTCTGGTGCTAGTGGGTTTTCCTTTGGGGAACCAAAGGTTGCAGGCGTCAGAGGTAATTCCTCTACCGCAGAGAAAGCCTTCTCATGATATCTCTCTTGGTGGATCTTCTGCGCTCAAGCCAGAGACAAAAGAACATCTGGCACCTCTTCCTGTTTTAAAGCCAGTGGGTATTGTTCCTAATAACAAAAAAATGGTGGCAACCCCAGAAGGAGGGGTGAGGATTGTCGATGATAAGGCAAATAAAGTTTCCAACATTCTGTTTTCGGATCGGCAAGATCGACTGACGCGAGAAATTTTTGATTTGCAAAATCAAGGTCGTATTAAAGAAGCTGATCAAAAAATTTCTCAATTGAATAATAAAATTATTTTAGGGCACATTCTGGCAGAACGTTATCTCCATCCAACGGCTTATAACTCCTCATCTGCAGAATTATTGGAATGGTTGAAACATTACGAAGATTTACCACAGGCAAAGAAGATATATGAACTGGCTTTAATAAAATCTTCTAACCCCAAAACTTTAAAAGAACCTAAAAATAAGAAAGTTATTTCAGGAAATCTGAATGCGCTGACACAGGCAGGGAAAACTTATACGAGCACCAAAAAACGGAGCGAAGATCAAAACGCGCGTGTTAAAAAACTTAATTCTGAAATTGATTATAATATTCGAAAACAACAACCAACTTTAGCGCTCAATATTCTAAATAATGATTATGCGGTGCAATTTATAGATGATGTTGAATATGATCGTTTAAGAGCGGTTGTTGCTTCTGGTTATTTGCACGCTGAAAAAATTGATGATGCATTGAGTTTGTCTCAATTATCTCTGGATCGTTCTGGGGCTTTGACTCCTATGGCAGGCTGGGTAAATGGCCTGGCCCATTGGCAGAAGGGAAATTATACACAGGCGGCTCAATCTTTTGAGGTGACGGCTTCTTCTCCTTATGCGTCGGGGTGGATGGTCTCGGCAGCGGCTTATTGGGCGTCGCGGGCGCATATGCATACAGGCAATGCGATGATGGTTAGTAAATGGCTGGGCATTGCGGCAACTTATCCCCGTACGTTTTACGGTTTGGTTGCAACGCGTGCTTTAGGACATGATAGTCGTTTTAACTGGGATGTTCCTTCCTTAAGTCGTGAGTATGCAAACCTAATTGAAAAAACTGAACGCGGGAAGCGGGCGGCTGCTCTTATTGCGGCAGAAAAAACTGAACTCGCCGAAGAAGAACTAAAATATTTTAACTTTGGTAAGTCTCAAGAGAAAAAGCAAGCATTATTGTCTTATGCCAACTATTATAAGCTTCCATCGTTATTAATGCGTTTAGGTAACGCTGTGCCAAACCCGATTGGTGGATTGTATGATGCGGCACTCTATCCTGTAGCAGATTTTGAGCCAAAGAGTGGATATAACATCGATAAGGCACTTGTTTATGCTTTCATTCGTCAGGAATCACGTTTTAATCAACTGGCATCAAATGCTAGCGGGGCAACGGGATTGATGCAATTGATGCCAGCAACAGCAGTACATATCTCTGGTCAAAATGTTTACGAAGAATCTTCAGGTCAATATCAATTAAAAAGACCAGAAATTAATCTGGAACTGGGTCAGAAATACATACAAGAACTTTTGGATAATGAGTCTGTAAATAATGATCTAATGTTACTGGCTATTGCCTATAATGCAGGGCCAGGTAACCTTTCTAAATGGAAGGCAGAACGGGGACATATCACAGACCCTCTTCTTTTTATTGAAAGTATACCGTTTCCTGAAACACGCGCTTTTGTGGAACGGGTGCTCTCCAATTACTGGATCTATAGAATGCGGATGAATGAAAGTACCCCGTCTTTAGATGCTGTAGCCTCTGGGAAATGGGCACACTACACGGGTAAAAATGATAGTAGTTCTAGACTAGCGTCTCGCTAATTATTCAAGATTTTTAAAATTTGATCTTTGAGAGCAATATCACCAACAGCCAGAACGCGACCATCAGATTTGGTGGTGAGGGCATTTCCACCCCAATCACACATATGACCCCCTGCACCTTCTATAATTGGAGGGAGAGCGGCGTAGTCATAGGAGCTAAGCTGTGTTTCTATGACGGCGTCTAGAGCTCCGTTCGCGACAAGACCATAGGAGTAACAATCACCACCCCAGCTAAAAAAGTTACAGGATTTATCTAAAATAGGCCATTCCTCTACCAATTGGCTAGGGCTTGTGCTTGCGAGCCGCGCTTGCTTTAAATACGGGCATTGACGCGCTCTCACAATCTTTCCATTGAAAAGGGTGGGTTGTCCTTTTGCACCGAACCACCTCTCATTTAATATAGGTTGATCAATAATTCCTAGAATGGGGACACCGTTTTCACAAAGGGCGATGAGTGTTCCAAAAGTCGGGCGGCCAATAACGAAAGATTTTGTGCCATCTATAGGGTCTAATACCCAATCGTACTGATTTTGGGAGGGTTTAATTCCAAATTCTTCACCAATAATACCATCTTCGGGGCGGTTTTCTTCAATTATGGCGCGTAAACGCTCTTCAACCCCGCGGTCGGCAATGGTCACGGGGCTTTCATCGGCTTTGTGATCAACTTTAACACCTTGACGGAAATGGGGACGGATAATTTGGCCTGCCTCATCTGCTAAATGGTGGGCTAAAGGAGTGATGGATTCAATAAAATCTTGCATATTTTCAGGACTTTCGCATAGTAGAGGCCTAACTTTAATCCACGGAATGAGAAATGAAAACAGTTAAGGATATTCGCTCTGAATTTTTAGGTTTTTTTGAGAAAAATGGTCATACCCACGTGCCGTCATCGCCGCTTGTGCCTCAAAATGACCCAACTTTGATGTTCGTCAATTCTGGCATGGTGCAATTCAAGAATGTTTTTACAGGTACAGAAACCCGTGATTATACCCGTGCTACGACGGCACAAAAATCCGTTCGCGCAGGGGGAAAACATAATGACCTCGATAATGTGGGTTATACGGCGCGTCACCATACTTTTTTTGAAATGCTCGGAAACTTCTCTTTTGGAGATTATTTTAAGGAAGAAGCTATTTCTTACGCGTGGGAATTAATTTCCAAAAATTTCCAAATGCCAAAAGATAAATTGCTTATCACAGTGCATTCGACAGACGAAGAAGCGGCAGGACTTTGGAAAAAAATTGCAGGGTTTTCTGATGATCGTATTATTCGTATCCCTACCGATGATAATTTCTGGCAGATGGGCGATACGGGGCCGTGCGGTCCGTGCTCCGAAATCTTTTATGATCAAGGGGATAAGCTCGCAGGGGGGCCTCCTGGGTCTGCTGATGAAGATGGTGATCGTTTCTTAGAATTCTGGAATCTGGTTTTCATGCAATATGAACAAGAACCAGGTGAAGATGGTCAACCGATCCGTCGTCCTTTACCAAAACCTTCAATTGATACAGGGATGGGGCTTGAGCGTATGGCGGCTTTGATGCAAGGCAAGACCACCAACTATGATATTGATTTGCTTCGGACGATTATTGAAGCTTGCGCCGATTTAACAGGCGTAGCCTATGCAGGAGAACAAGCGCCAAGTCACCGGGTTATTGCAGACCACTTGCGGTGTAGTGCCTTTTTGCTTGCGGATGGTGTGATGCCGTCAAATGAAGGGCGCGGCTACGTATTGCGCCGCATTATGCGCCGTGGAATGCGTCATGCTCATTTGCTTGGGGCAAAAGAACCCTTGATGTATCGTTTGCTTCCCACTCTGGTTTCGATGATGGGGGAAGCCTATCCAGAGTTGAAACGTGCGGAATCTTTAATTTCTGAAACACTTAAAAATGAAGAAACGCGCTTTAAGCAAACGCTTGATCGTGGTCTGAAAATGCTAGATGAAGAATCTACAAAAGTTCAGAATAATACATTAGCGGGTGATGTTGCGTTTAAGCTTTATGATACCTATGGTTTTCCTGTTGACTTAACAGCAGACGCTTTAAAATCTAAAAATATCGAAGTGGATATGAAGGGTTTTGAAACTTGCATGGAAGAACAAAAAGCCAAAGCTCGCGCTGCTTGGGCGGGGTCTGGGGATACAGGAACAGAAAAACTATGGTTTGATCTGCTCGACCAAACGGGTTCAACAGAGTTTTTAGGATACGAAACGGAAAAAGCTGAAGGTAAAGTTCTTGCTCTTATAAAAGACGGTACGCTTGTCGATAAACTCTCTAAGGGAGATACGGGACAGATCATCGTCAACCAAACTCCTTTTTATGGCGAAAGTGGCGGACAAGTTGGGGACACAGGGACGGTTAAATCCGAAACAGGAGTTGGTGTTATTAACGACGTTAAAAAACAAGCAGGAAAGCTGTTTGTTCATTATGTGCAAATCACTGAAGGCCATGTTCAAAAAGGTGAGGCTTTGGCTATGAGTGTGGATCATGCGCGCCGTAATGCCATCCGTGCTAATCACTCTGTGACGCATCTTCTTCATGAGGCGTTACGCCAAACTTTGGGAACACATGTGGCACAGAAGGGGTCTTTACAAGATGCGGAAAGGACGCGTTTTGATATTTCACAACCTGTGGCGATGACGGATGCCCAAATTAAAGAAGTTGAAACCAAGGTGAATGAAGAAATTCGTGCCAATACACCCGTCATTACTCGCGTGATGCCGATTGATGAGGCGATGGAGTCGGGAGCAATGGCGCTGTTCGGTGAAAAATATGATGATGAGGTGCGTGTGGTATCTATGGGTACGCAATCGCACGGGCAAAATAAACCGTACTCTGTTGAGCTTTGCGGGGGAACGCATGTAACTCGCACAGGTGATATTGGCTTATTTAAAATTGTGAGCGAAGGGGCTGTGGCCGCTGGAATACGCCGTATTGAGGCATTAACGGGGGCAAACGCTCTAGCTTATTTAGAAGAACAAGAAAATAAATTATTGGAGGCAGCACGGATTTTAAAATCTTCTCCTGGTGAAGTTACGGTTCGTGTTCAGGCGCTGACCGACGAAAAGAAAAAACTGGAGCAAGAACTTGTTTCTTTGCGTCAAAAATTGGCAACAGGCGGTGCAGGTTCTAATGATGATGTAAAAACCATCAATGGTATTAAATTTATAGGTAAGGTTTTAGAAAATTTTCCTGCCAAAGATTTAAGGGGAGTTGCAGAAGCGTTGCAGAAAAAACTGGGTTCTGGCGTTGTAGCCGTGATTGCAACTGAAGAAGGTAAAGCCTCTATCGTTGTGGCGGTGACTGATGATTTAACGGGTACAATCAACGCGGTTGATCTGGTGAAACTCGGTGCGGAAGCGCTTGGTGGTAATGGCGGCGGCGGGCGTCCCAATATGGCACAGGCAGGCGGATCAAATCCTGCTGCGGCAAATGATGCGGTTAGTGTTATTGAGAAAAAATTGGGTTAAGCTACTTCTAATATAGGTTGACCAACCGCCTCTTTTGCTATTCGCGTAGAAACTGCGATGAAAGTATCTCTGTCTGATTTTTTTGCTATTTTTTTATTTTTGAGTTCAGGTATGAAGGAGTTGTCCTTTACGTACATGGGGCCGTTTTCTGTCACTCTTGGTACGACGGCATAACGTTCTCCTGTAAACGGTTCATTAACCAACATAACAGGTGTTTTGCCAACCATATAGAAATCTCGTTCGTGAATCAGTTTTTGTAAACTAGGTAATCTTAAAGCAGCATTATGATTAGCGTCATAACGTTTTTGTTCCCAGTGATCAATTATTCTCTGAGCTTCTGGAGGGCGAGATGTATTATCTGGAAAACGTTTCATAGCAGCGGCCACTTTTTCGTAGGCTTCGTGTGATTCTTCAAATGCCTGCTTCATTTTTGCGTGGCGGATTTGAATTTCTGCTACATGGCCATTCGGCAACCTGATTTTTATTTGTATTCTTCTTAAATCTGTACTTATTTTTGGTACGGCAAAAGTATCTTCGAATAGTAAGACACTTGAGTTATTACAAGGTCTGAAAAAATTTGCTAATTTGACAATTTGATCAACGCTTGTGACATATAAGAAAGCTCTACAGTAATCCTGACCTGCCCCTTATAATGGTACCAGTTTCAGAGTTAGTCTCTGGTCATGGTTTATGTATCCCTTCAATGAGGGTTGGAGCGTAGCGTAAACCATTATTGAAGGGATAGGCAAGT
>Ga0116152_10000368_pt1 | contig 36794 bp, 28 predicted proteins | sample AD_UKC119_MetaG_FD_89894 | JGI IMG/M metagenome (GOLD analysis project Ga0116152, IMG submission 89894) | Active sludge microbial communities of municipal wastewater-treating anaerobic digesters from Hong Kong - AD_UKC119_MetaG | ecosystem: Engineered > Bioreactor > Anaerobic > Digestate... | reverse complement strand
TATCAATGCCGACCATATGGGAACCGAGCTATTTGAATATAACTGGCTGAGAAACTCTTCCATTACAGCAAAGGATCGATTTTCTCTTTAATGATCTCCTTTAATTTTTCCGGATTGGTCCTTGCGTTCATAAAACCTTCATCTGTGAGATCAATCCTGTTGTCGCCCGAAACGATCAGCAAGGTTTGCCCCCTTACTTTTAGCTCTTTTCCCATGGCTTCACCATTTTCATCATCAAGGTTGTAACCGGCAAAGGTTACTTTGTCACCATAAAACTCCTTAACAGCCTCTTTGGTAACGTCTTCAACGGCCTGACAGGTAGCACAGCGACGACTGAAATGAAAATAATACACAGTAACTTCGCTGGATTGTTTAAGGGTATCTGCACCCTTATCTTGCGAGGTCTGAGCCGAACATGAACTTTGCAAGCCCATCACCACGACGATGACCAGGAATAAATAAATTGTCCTCATGTTTATTGATTTTTAATAAGAATTTCCTTCAATTCATCCATTTTGGGTACCTGCCCGGATAAAACCACTTTTCCGTCGATCACCAAACCGGGTGTACGCAAAATACCCCACGACATGATTTCCTGAATATCTTCTACCTTTTCAATGGCGGCCTCCAGTTTGAGTTCTTCTGCTGCTTTTTTGGTAGCAGCCTCCAGCGATTTGCATCTGGCACAGCCTGTGCCTAAAACTTTAATTTCCATGCTCATTGTTTTTGATTTTACAACTTGTTATTAATTATCTTTTGTTCGCAAAACGGCGAACAATGTTTTCAAAAAATTTTAAATCTGTAGATACTTTTTAAATAAAACCTGTGCTTCCCGCCAGTTTTCTGCGTTTATGCAATACCTCACTTTTGGAGCTTCAATCTCTCCCTGTATCAAACCTGCATCCTTAAGTTCTTTGAGATGTTGTGATAAAGTTGACTTGGCAATTGGAAGTACTTCTGTAAGATCCCCACTGTAGCAACAATTTTGTGTGGAAAGCAAGTTGAGCACATACATCCTCACCGGATGTCCCATCGCTTTGGCATAACGGGCAATCTTTTTCTGTTCTTCAGTGATGACTTCCTTTTTTCCCATTATCGTTCGTTAAATTACGAACAAAGGTAAACGGATTTTACAACTTTGCAAGTTTTTTCTTTATGTATTAGGGTCTTTCGATTATGCTGATCTCCTCCTCTGTCAATCCATACAACCGATAAACCAACTTAACCACCTCCTGTTTCGTATATGCGTTGATTTGTTGAATTCGAATGAAGATTTACAGGAATAGCATTATTCACATCATTAGCATCGTCAGCAAGTTTAGAATCAATTTTTCAATGTACTTAACATAGGATTAAGTTTCTGCACAAACTTTTCTATCAATTCAATAAAAGGGTGAATAAACAAGTTATCCTGTTCAATATTGCCAAACATACTTTCTTTGAAACATGTGGGGTGGATTTAATCAGAAGAAAGTGAAGAGTTCTTTTCTGCGCCGTTTTCTCTCTTTTTATTGGTACTTATTCCTGATGTGCTTCAATTTCATTTTTGGCTTTTGCCACAAATTCATCCGCTTCCTTTTCCTCAATGATCTGGACCTTCAATTTTTCCTTTTCCCCCCTAATTAATGTATCTTCGATGAACTTATGCATAATTCCATTCTTTCTTGGAGGTACTGTGAGAAAAAAAAGATTCAATTCCTGATCCGATTCTTCCAGTTCCTTCAAAATGCCACTCCATTTATACACTTTATTCTTTATTGAATCATTTCTTTTTAGGTCGAATGATAACGTTTGATAGCAGTTCCATACACCATTTTTCCATGCTTTGTCAAATTCGATATGGTCGTGCCTGGTGGTAATAGTATGAGGCCGGAGCTTGGAAGTTAGATCATATTTGTCGAAGTATTTTTTGTAAACTTTTCTCCAGACATAATTATCATCATGGTATTCCTTATCTGCTACATGTGTGTATCTATTGACCAATCGATCAAACAGATCATCCAGTGTACTTTGAGGATCGATGTCGATTGCAAATTCAAGCTCCGAGCAAATCAGAGCGCTATCGTCCTTTGGTAAGATTGAACTGGTGATCTCTTCCAGTGATGTATAATTGCTAAATAATTCAACAAGTCGTTTGGCTGAGATGTCAATCTCTTTTTCGAAATGTCGAAGAGTTGAAAGCAAATATGTTCCGTTTACATCCGTGAAAAACTGAGCCAGCCGACTGAACTTGTTGATAAACTTACCTTGCAGGAATTTGGATTCAGGTTGGTAAACAATTATTCCGACATTCACAAACTCGGCGGTTACTCGGTCGTGAAGGTAGCGTACTATTTGATACTGTAGTTTTTTCATGATAATACCTTTTTAAGTTCGTCCAGGAATGTTGCTTTGTGTTCAATGATTTTTGTGAGTGTTTGCTTTATTTCATCAAACTGATCGGTAATCCATTCATTTGGTATTAAAGCAGTTGCCTTGTCCCAAAACACTTCGTTTATAACGGCAAACGATTGAACGAAATTATCAAAATTATGTTCATTCTGTTTCAAAAGAGGATAAAAAAAGTGCTCTTTGATCCATGTTTTTTCTATCGTACTAAATATCCATGGTGTAGGATTTTTAATAATATCCATTACAAAACCGAATGCCATTTCATGATCAAAGATTGCTATTTCTTTGCCATCGGTTAGCAAATTTTGCTTTCTATTATTTCTGTCTGCATTGGAAATTAATAGATCGAAAGCAAAAATTTGAACTGCTTGCTTATATTGATCATCATTCAATTCCTGATTTCTTAGTAACTCAATAAACCCATAGCCAAGAAATTTGCTTCCGAAATTTAGACCAATACTATTTATAGCAAATGGATATCCTTGCTTACCACGAATTGCATCTGTAAATTCTTGGCTTACTTCTATTACCGCAGGTTCCGCAACATTAAGTCCGAGTTCCATGGCTAAAAAAGCTGCTGTTAATTCCCGGCAGGATGATTCAGGGGACATTCGGGGAGAACCGATATACTTCACAATAAAATCGGATTTCTCATAGGTTACCGTATTGATTCCCCTGATCAACATGGGTTGCGTTGTTCCGCTCTCAAAAAGTTTGATTCCCTGTAAAGCTTTAATTACCGGTAATGTATAATCTTTGTCGGTTATCTTTTTCATTGCTTTTAATCGGAGTTTGTTGATTCAATGATTTCAATATCTTCTTCCTCCAGCCAATACAACCCACAATTCAGTTCATCCACCTTCTGCACTAAATTATCCGTAAACCACTTAATCAGTTGTTTGATCTGTTCGTATGCTTGTTCTTTGGATTGGTTCAAAATCAATGTTTAAAAATGATTTTCAAATATAGAAAAACATTGTGGAGTTTTATTTCAAAAAATCAAACCGAATTATTATTTCTCATTTGGTTTGGTGGGTTGTTTTGAACAATTCATTAGCTAATGTGGTTTTTATTTTACATTACAACTAGCCTTTCAGTACTAACATTTTACTATCAAGCATGGAAGCCATAACACCACAAAATGTAACGATATTGCTTGAAAATTCTGTCCGGGGCGACAAAAGCCATATGGATGAACTGATGCCATATGTGTATTGGGAATTAAAAAAAATATCATCGCGTTACCTTGCTGCCGAATACCGCAATCATACATTCCAAACAACAGAGCTTGTTCATGAGGCTTATGTGAAAATGGTTGGCAATGAAAATATGAATGTGGAAAACCGGGCACATTTCTTTGGAATGGCAGCGCAGGCCATGCGCCAAATTTTAGTAGATCATGCACGCCGGAAAAAAGCTTCCAAACGAGGAAATGGTGCCGAAAAACTGGAGCTTGATAAGGCGATTGAAATTTCCATTCAAAACGAAGATACCATCCTGGATCTGGATGATGCCTTAAAAAAGCTGGAAGTCGTTGATGCGCGGCCCAGCAAGGTCATTGAGCTGCGTTTTTTTTCAGGACTGACCATCGACGAAACCGCTCAATTTCTTAAAATATCACGCGAAACAGCAAAACGTGACTGGACCTTTGCAAAAGCGTGGCTTTTCCGCGAGCTTCAAAGCGCATAGAATTTTACATTATTGAATACCAACCAACTTGAACATATCAGAGAACTTTTTGAAAAAGCCCTTGAACAAGCGGCTGATCAACGAACATCCTGGTTGCAAAAGGCAACAGATAACCCCTCCGTTATAAAGGAAGTACTTTCTCTTTTAGCTGCACATGAATCGGCCGGCGAATTTCTGGAAGAACCCCTCACTATTGAGGCCGGACTCATTGATGAACTTGAGGATCCGATGATCGGGAATGATATCGGAAGTTATACTATTGAATCACTCGCTGGAATGGGAGGAAGCGGAGCTGTGTATGCAGGCCACAGGAACGATAATCTATTTGTAAAAAAAGTGGCGATTAAAATTCTTAAATATGGGATTTCGTCAGATTATCTGCTAAAACGTTTTCAGATCGAACGCCAAACACTGGCCAATCTGCAGCATAATAATATCACCCGGCTTATTGACGGCGGCAGAACCGAAACCGGTCTGCCTTACCTTATCATGGAGTTTGTTGACGGTACGCCGATAACAAAATATTGCCAGACTAACAATCTATCTGTTCCCGAAAAAATCAAGCTGTTCAGGCAGGTCTGCGATGCGGTGCAGTATGCACATCAATCACTGATCGTTCATCGGGATATCAAACCCGGAAATATTCTTGTAACAAAAGAAGGAGTTCCGAAACTCATGGATTTCGGCATTGCTAAAATCATTGATGATGAATTGTCGGACACTGCTGCCGGCCTCACCATGACCGGCATGTGGCACCTCACACCGGAATATGCCAGTCCGGAACAGGTAAATGGCGAACCCATTACTACCACTTCAGATATTTTTTCCCTTGGCGTTTTATTGTACGAAATATTAACCGGCGGGCAACCTATTAAAATCGAAAGTTATTCTCCTTCTGCCATAAGCAAAGCTGTTGCTGAATTTAACGTAAAAAAGCCCAGCGAAAAAATACTTGAATCTGAAACATCACGAAAGACTGCCAAAACACTTCAGGGCGACCTGGATAATATTGTTTTGAAGGCTATGCACAAGGATCCGGGTCAACGATACACATCGGTACAGGAATTTAATGATGATCTGCACCGGTACCTCGAAGGGCTGCCGGTAATTGCCAGGCAGGACTCATTTGGCTATAAAACAGCTAAATTTATCAAAAGGCATAAAGTTGGGGTAGCATTTTTCATAGCCATTCAATTACTGATCATCTCCTCAATTATCCTGATCTCCAGGCAAAGAAATATAGCTCAGCATGAACGTGATAAGGTAAAAGTGGAGGCAGCCAAATCAGCAGCCGTAAACAACTTTCTGCTCGACATGCTATCTTCGGCCGACCCAACCATCAACAGCCGTGAAGTGAAAGTGTACGATCTTCTTGAAAAAGCTGCCACAGATGTTGATTTAAACTTTAACGATCAACCCGAAATTAGTGCCGCAGTTAAATACACACTCGGTTCCACTTTAACCGGTTTGGGTGAATTTATCAAGGCTGTACCTCTTTTACTTGAAGCCAATGAAACCAATAAAAAGCTTTTTGGAATCAACAGTTTTGAAGCTGCCGAATCAGCTCACCAACTCGGTTTGTGTTATGATTACAAAGGCGATTATAATCTTGCCGACTCATTTTACCTGGCCAGTATCGGCATATTGGAAAATTTGCCCGGAAAACCATCGATAAAATTAGCAGATGTTTATAATGATTATGGAAGTATGCTTACAAATCTCGGTTACCTGGATAGCTCTGTGATTTTCATTAATAAATCACTGGATATTTATTTGAAAAACGGTCAGAATAAAAGTGTTAAATATGCCACAACTTTGAATAACCTCGCGGTAAGTTATCACCATCAATTTAAGGTAGATGAAGCTGAAAATTACTACCGGTACGCAATTGCTTTACTCGATTCTCTGCCGGGTCGTCATCAATCGCAGATTGGAGGCATGCGTAACAACCTTGCTTTTATTTATCTGGATAATGGAGATTATGAAAAATCTGAAAGAGAATTTATTGAAGCCAACAAAATAAAAGAAACTGTTTTCGGACCTGATCATCCCAAACTCGCGCTCGGATTTTCCAACCTTGGAATGCTTTATTTTATAATGAAAGCTTACGATAAAGCCGATTCTGTTTTGATGGAAGCAATCGACATCTTTGATCGAAAACAAATCACCGTTGATCCGGAGCTTTCGCTTGCCTATTATTGGCGGGGCAGGTTAAAGCTTGAAACCGAACAATTTGTTGAAGCTGAAGATGCATTTACTAAGTCGCTGGCCATCAGGGAGGCAACATTGCCTGAAGGCAACCATAAAATTTGGTCAGTTAAAGGAGAATTGGGAGTTTGTTATGTTATGCTGAAACAATATCAAAAAGCCAAAATTTTCCTTCTGGATGCGCTTGAGTACTATAAATCAGATGAACACTACAATGAAAAAAAAGTGGAGCGATATATGGAATACGCTGCAATTCTTAAAGAAAATACTTCAAATTAATCACATCCATGATAATCATCCACAGAACCAATTCCGAAAATCAGGATTTCATTGAACTTGTTAAACAACTTGATAAAGAGCTTGCCAGCAGGGATGGCGAACTTCACTCCTTTTATGACCATTACAATAAAATTACCGGTATTAAAAATGTGGTAGTTGCCTATCGTGGCAACATTGCTGCGGGATGCGGAGCCATTAAGCAATTTGAGGAGGGGGTTTTTGAAGTGAAAAGAATGTTTGTAAAATTAGATTTCAGGAATCAAGGAATCGCTTCATTTATTTTGACCGAACTGGAGAAATGGTGCCTTGATTTGGGCAATGAAAAGCTGGTTCTTGAAACCGGTATTGGTCAGCCCGAGGCGATCCGTTTTTATAAAAAACATGGTTTTAAGTCAATCCCTAATTTTGGACAATACGCGGAAATTCAGAACAGTGTTTGTTTTGAAAAATATTTAAATTCTTAACCACCAAACTTTCTTAAATCAGCTTAACAGGCAGATTAAAAAAAATCTGTTTTCATGAGCCTTTTTCATGATTGATTGCGCATGTACTACCAAACGACAATCAACAACTTTCTTTCAAACTAAATTTCATATCATGAAAAAGACGATCAATCTGCTGGTGGCAGTTTTATGCATATCCGTATTTTTCAAAACCAGCACTGCACAAACATCTTACGAAGCCATTAACGATGGTTTGTGGGACAGCCCCTTGACCTGGGAACCTGAGGGTGTTCCGGGTGAAAGTGACATCGCAGTGAATCCCGGGGCCTTTGAGATTTCAATAACGGGAGATTTTACCGTTGCTGAATATCACCAGATTGGTGGCACCTTGTATATCAATGGCTCATTAACAATCCTCAATAATGGAAGCTGGGAAAATGGACATATAATCGGAACCGGATCTCCTGAGGACGCACAGATTAACATTCCTGAAACGGCTGAATTTACACTCATTGAAGGCTTCACACAGGGAAAACTCCTCGATGTGATTGAATTAAATAACATGGGCACTATCACTATTTATGAAGGGTTTGCACCAACCGGAGCCACAGTTATCAATAACTATGGTTTATTTGATTATGCTGGAAATTTATACATCGGTTCAAGTGGCCCGAGTGAAGGAACATTCAATAATTATGGCACAATCCGTAAAAGTCTGGGAGGTGGAAATACAAATATTGCTGCAGGATTTGCAACGGTAAATCACAATGGTACTATTGAAGTAAATGCAGGGATATTGAATTTTTATGGCGACATCCATTATATTAACGGAAATTACATTATTGACTCAGGTGCAGAACTACTAATGAATGGCGGCGACATTCTTATGGAGGGCACCCTAGATGGCAGCCCTGCAGGAGATTTTACCATGCGTGGTTCGGGCAACCTGATCATTCCAGAGGATAGTACCGTTACGCTCAACTTTTCCAATAACGGGGCATTGTGGGCAGGGGTGGAAATAATTGGAGGAGGCACCTTACATATTCCAGATGGAGCAGTATTTAAATCGGTTTATAGCGGCTCGGCCAGGATATTGTCAGGAAACACAACCATACTGAACCAGGGAACCTTCTTGGCAACCATCGGGTTTGCCCAATTCGACGGATCAGCCATTATTAACGAAGGGCTTTTTGAAATTACTGACAATTGTGTGTTTGGGAGTTCAGTATCTACAAATGGTGGTTTTGAAAATTATGGAACTGTTTTAAAAAGCGGTGGAACCGCATCTACATCGTTTGCGGCAGGTATTGTTTTCACAAACCACCATTCGGAAATAGATGTACAAGAAGGAGAAATTCAAACCTATGGCACCTGGAATCTGATGGGTGGTAATTACTCCATGTCCGAAAATACTGAAATCAATTTTGGTGGAACATTGAATCTTTCAGGCATTTTAACCGGATCACCGGCAGGAGATTTTATTTTGGCTTCAGCCGATGTGGTGGTTGATACAGAAGCTACACTAAACTTCCAGGGCACAGGTGTTCAATGGTCGGGCAGCGACATAATGGGTGGCGGAATTTTGACCAATGCTGAAACCGGATTGATTCAAATAGTTTATGGGGGCTCAGCAAGAATAATTACTGACAATACAACACTTGTAAATAATGGAACTGTAGAAGCATCCTATGGCATTGCCATTCAGAATGGAGCTGTATTCAGGAACAACGGGATTTTTAACATTCTGGATAACACACAATTTAGCGGAGGAGGTTCTCCTGAGGGTGTTTTTGAAAATTATGGATCACTCATTAAAAGTGGTGGCGACGGAAATTCAAACTGGCAAGCCGACCTTCAAACCACTAATTTTGAAAACGGAATAATTGATGCCGCTTTTGGCACACTTCGTTTTTATACACTTACGAATAATCAGGGCGCAACAATTCAGGGAAATGCAACATTTTATGCTCCTTCGAACTTCCCGGATTATGGTATTGTTTCGCCCGGAAGTTCACCCGGAATCCTAAACTGGAAAATCAATTATCAACCATCCGGTTCCAGTATTCTTGATATTGAAATTGGGGGCTTAACACCCGGGGAGGAACATGACCAACTCATAGTAAATGGATATGCAGGAGTTGACGGAACTTTACAAGTTTCGCTGATTGACGGGTTTGTGCCGGTAGCAGGTGATACCTTTGTTATTATTAGTGCTGAAGCTGTTACCGATACATTCCAGGTGAAACAGTTTCCTGATGAGCTTTTTATGTCGGTCCATTATAATTCTGACAATGTAACACTCGTAGTTGATAGTGTTGGTGCTCTTTCGGTTACTGAAATGAATGATTTAGTTTTCAGCAATTTTGAAAACTATCCCAATCCGTTCAACAAATCCACAACATTTACTTTCGAATTAAAAGAAACTTCTTTTGTTTCACTCGACATATTCGATTTATCGGGCCACAAAGTTGCCGAACTTATTAACGCAAACCTGCCGGCCGGCGAACATATCATCACCTGGCATTCCGGATCATTAACAAGCGGCCACTATCTCGGACACTTGCAAATTAATGGATGGGCAACTACAAGAAAATTAATTATCACCAAATAACTCGTGTACTTAAGTTTTAAAAAAGAAAAAATTAACTAAACAATAAAACATAAACGACTATGAAATCACATTTTACAATTTTGGTTCTGCTGGGATTTTTTTTCACGATCATTAATCCCGGAAATATATTCGCGGCAACTGTTGAATCAGTTCCCGGCGGCGTTAGTAACTGGAGCGATGGATCTACATGGGTAGGCGGGTTTGCACCCAATCCGGGCGACGATATAATCATCAATGGAACGGTTTACTTAAACTTAAGTACCACGATGAATGATGTTACCGTAAATGCCGGTGGTGCACTTATTTCATTGGGAGGTACAAGAACGTTGTCAATTACTGGTAACATTACAAATCATGGAACTTTGCAAAGCAGCGGTTATGCCCTCAATTTAAACATTAATGGAAACATCTACCACGATGGCATTTTATGGGCTAATGGCATTACATCCTTAACCGGCACAACTGACCAGGAGATTTGGTCATCAAGCACGTTTTCAGGAAGCAGTTTTAACAGTGTTGTTTCTGCAAAAAATATAATTATCACATCCGATAACATCTCTTTCGAAGGGTGTAACATCGACATAAACGACGTTAATGTGGTATTTGCAAACGGACAATTGTCAGTAACCGGCGGGTATATAACGGATATGGTGGTTACTGCCAATGAGCTTGACATCACTATGAATGATGGAGCTTATCTTGATGATTTTAGTTGTTTTGCAAATTATGTACGACTTCATGATTTGGTGAATATTCATACTGACGTGGTTTTTGATGACAATGACTATGAAGTTACTGTAGAGGTTGTTGATACCTTGCAAAACACAACTGGCGGCAATCGTTTGCTAACGGTTAACGGAAACTTACACAACAATGGGTATATCAGGAATAATATTTACGCCCTTAATATTGACGTTGCTGGATCAGTTGTTAATTCAGGATCGTGGACCAACTACATTACAAATCTTATTGGCGACGGAAATCAGTTTTTAACATTTAATGCAGAGTTTGCCGGTGCTAATTTTACCAGTAACATGGTAGAAGGCGGAATTGCAACAGCAACCAATGCACTGCGATTTACCGGTACCCAAATAAACTTCAATGGAGATTCATTGTACATGAATGCCGGTAACGATTCAATTTTTATGGATGGTGGCTATATGTACGATATCACGATTATTGCGGGAGCATCTCCCTGGCAGATATATTGCTATCAATCAAATAGTGCCTATTACGACAATGCAGACATTGAAGGAGATGATGTTGTATTTGACGGGACTTTTGATATCCTGAGCTATTTTAATGTAAAAGGGAATGCCCGTGTTGAAGGTGTTTTTCAAAACAGGTCCTCCGGAAGCCAGGTTGCTAGTATAAATGGCAATTTAACCAACAATGGCACCATTCAGGACAATGTATATAATCTCACCTTAAATGTTGCTGGGGACATCAATCAAAATGGAATTTGGACAAACAACAGTACTTTTCTCACTGGAGTAAATGATCAAAATTTCACATTCACCTCTGTTTTTGAGGGTGCTAACTTCACAAGTTCAAAACCAAACGGTAAAGTAATCAGCCACTCAACATTATCATTTAATGGCACAACAATCTACTTCAACTACGACACTTTGATGTTCGCCGCAGGAGCCGATTCACTGATATTTGCAGGAAGCAATGAGTATTTTCAGGAAGCAGTGATTACCAAAGCAGCATCAGCAAAAACAGCTGGCTTTTTGAACATAACACAAAATGATAATGCCTATTTCCATGATATAATTATTGAAAGCAATACCATCGATTTGAATGGAACTTTTCAGTTTACATCTCCATTGGCATTCATTGGGCATGTGTTTGTAGAAGGAATATTACAAAACAGACCCACAAGTAGTAATTCAGCCACCATAACAGGTGATCTCACCAACAACGGCGAAATAAAAGATGATGTTTATAATTGCTATTTGTATGTTTCAGGAAATATAAATCAATATGGAACATGGACAAATAACCATGTTTATCTAAATGGTAATTCAAACCAGGAATTTGCATTTACAAAAACATTTGAAGGCACAAACCTCACCAATATTAAAACAGGAGGCAATGTGATTGCAAACACAACCCTTTCATTTAACAACTCTAATATCAACTTCAACTTCGATACATTAATATTCAATACCAATGCTGATTCACTTATTTTCAAGGGCAATAATAATTATCTGCAAGAAGCATTGATAACAAAGGCAGCTGCTAAAACTCCTGGATTTTTAAATATTACCATGGACGACAATGCATACTTTCATGATGTAATCGTTGAAAGTAACACCATTGATTTAAATGGCGCCTTTCAATACACTACACCCATGGAATTTATCGGTGACGTAACGGTGGAAGGGTTTTTGCAAAACAGGCCCACCGGAAACTACACGGCAACCATAACCGGTAACGTAACTAACAACGGGACGATTCAAAACTTAGTTTATTCCAACACATTATATATTACCGGAAACATAGCCCAAAACGGGGTTTGGTCAAATCATTACAACTATTTAACCGGCACATCAACCCAAAGCATTAGCTCAACAAACCCATTTACATGTTACAGAATTGTTGATAATAATCCGGCGAGTAGTCTTGAAGCAATTTCTGACCTAAGCTTTGTAAATACAGATGTTGATTTGGGCGGATCAGCTTTAACTATCACAGGCGATTTTATGGTTTCTGTAACAGATGCGTGGTTTATAAATACTAATATTTCAAGCAGTAAATGCGGATTGACAATGCATGGAGATAGTTACCTTCAAAACATCAGTTTAGAAAATGCTACGCTTTATGACTGGGTAAAAGTTAGATCAGGATGCTCATTTTCAGGAAAGACCGTGGTGTTGGATACATTGAGTCCGTACCCCAATATCACACCAACAGTTATAATTGATGGAGATATTACAAACAATGGATCCATTCAAAATAATAGTTACAGTTTATATCTCGAAATATACGGTAATATCATCAACAATGGATTATGGACCAATACACGAACTACCTTAAATGGAACCACCGATCAATCTATTTATTTACTCAACGACCAGGAAATTACCGGTCAGGTTTATTTAGATGCTTTGAGCGCCGGAGTTCCCTATCAATGGTATTTTGATGGATTGATTTTAGATTCACCGGATTTTACAGGAGAAACCTCAAGCAACCTTGTATGGCAAGTCCCTGTAAATCAATCGTGGTACGGCGACTTTTACTGCCAAACCGGGGCAGGTCAATCAAGGAGTATTTCGGTTGATGGTGGGCTTATCGTTGATTTTGCTGTATTCCTTGAAGGCCCATTTAATGGCAGTACAATGAGTATTGATTTAAATACAAACGGGCTGGTTCCTTTGTCGCAACCTTACAATGTTGCCCCCTGGAATTATTCCGGAACCGAATCAGTTGTATCAATTCCAGCCGATGTTGTTGATTGGGTATTGGTTGAATTTCGTGAAACATCAGGTGGGCCTGAAACAGCTACATCAGGAACGATGGTCAAACAGCAGGCACTTTTTTTAAGAAACGATGGAAAAATTGTGCAATTAGATGGTTCAACCGAATTTAAAGTAAATGCACCAACCATTACAAATGACCTTTATTTAGTTGTTTATCATAGAAATCACCTTGCGGTAATGTCGGCAAATCCAATTTCATTTGATGTTGCCCCGCTAGCCTACGATTTTTCAACAGGATTGAATCAGGCTTATGGTTCAAATGGACAAAAAGATATTGGTGGCGGAAGCTATGGGATGTTTGCTGGCGACGGTGATGCCAACAACCTGGTTCAAAATACCGACGAAACCAATGTTTGGCAACCACAACTCAACCAGTTTGGATACCTCAATGGTGATTTTAATATGAATGGTATTGTACAAAATAACGATGAAACAAGCTACTGGCGTGTGAACCTGAATTTTGCCAGCCAGGTACCTTGATTTTAAGAAATTACACTGAGTAGGATTTTACACATTTTACCAAAACCGTTAAGGTGACACTGACCAAATAGTCGTTTTTGATTGATCGTCAGGTAAGGCACCCACTCATTTGAGTAGGGTGCTTTTTTAACTTTTATACTTTACAGTTGTTAACAAGGCATGAAAAAGTTCGTCTCCTTACTCCGTGGAATCAATGTCGGTGGAAACAAGAAGGTGCCTATGTCCGATTTGATTAATCATTTTGAAAAAATGGGATTCAAAAACATAAAAACAATTCTGAATTCCGGGAATGTGGTCTTTGAAGGAAATGATAAAAGCCCGGATCAAATTCCAGCACATCTCGAAAAAGCCTTTGGTTTTGAAATTCCGGTGATCACTGTTCCCTTTGAACAAATCCTTCAGATTATTCAAATGGATCCTTTTAAAAACATTGAGGTTACACCCAAAACACGACTTTATTTAACATTTCTTCCGGAGCCTCATAATAACCCCCTGGAGATTCCATATTCATCGGATGACAACTCCTTTCAAATCATTCATCAAACTGCTACCATGCTGTTCAGCGTTCTTGATCTCAACAAAACCGGAACTGTTGATGCTATGAAAATCCTTGAAAAAGCATATGGCAAAAACATCACCACCCGAAATTTAAATACGGTTCAGAAAATTGGGAAACTTTGATTTGGTTGCACTGGTTGAATTGGGTAAATTGGTTGAATTAGTGAATATCAGAATCTAACAAACCAACTGCAAACTGCCTACTGCCAGCTAACACTTCTATCTATCTCTTCAGGCCTCTCAACCTGCCCATTCTTCAAACTTCACCAATCACCATTCTCTCCTAACCTTCTGTTTAACATTATTTAACAAGGCTTTAACCCTTTTCGAGTAATTGAATCCATAATTTTGCGTTTCGAAATAAAATTAAAGAAAAATGGAGCAGACTGATATTAAAGAACTCAACGAACGCATTCAAAAGGAGAGCGCTTTTGTTGATGTTATAAACCTGGAGATGCACAAAGTGATCGTGGGTCAAAAGCACATGGTGGAGCGATTGCTGATCGGATTGCTGGCCAATGGTCATATACTTCTGGAAGGAGTTCCTGGTTTGGCAAAAACTCTGGCTATCACTTCGCTGGCTCAGGTGATTGATGCCAAATTCTCGCGTATACAATTCACCCCCGATTTGCTGCCTGCCGACCTGTTGGGTACCATGATATACAGCCAAAAGAAAGAAGAATTTGTTGTCCGTAAAGGACCCATTTTCGCCAATTTCATTCTGGCTGATGAGATCAACCGTTCGCCGGCAAAAGTGCAGAGTGCATTGCTGGAAGCCATGCAGGAACGACAGGTGACCATTGGCGATCATACCTATCCGCTGGAAGAACCGTTTTTAGTTTTGGCAACCCAAAACCCCATTGAACAGGAAGGTACTTATCCTTTGCCAGAGGCACAAGTTGACCGTTTTATGCTGAAAGTGATCATTAATTATCCCCAAAAGGAAGAAGAAAAGTTGATCCTCAGGCAAAACATCACCCGAACTTTTGCAAAAGTGAACACGACCCTTAAAACGGAAGATATAATAAAAGCAAGAAATGTAGTTCGGGAGGTTTACCTGGATGAAAAAATTGAGAATTACATAACAGATATTGTATTTTCGTCCCGTTACCCTGCTAAATTCAAGCTCAGCAAATTTGAGGGGCTGATCAATTATGGAGCTTCGCCGCGTGCTTCCATCAACATGGCACTGGCAGCCAAAGCTTTTGCATTTATCAAACGCCGGGGTTATGTAATTCCGGAGGATGTGCGTGCAGTAGCGCATGACGTGATGCGCCACAGGATCGGGCTTACTTACGAAGCTGAAGCAGAAAACATCACTACCGAAGATATCATCAATGAAATTTTGAACACGGTTGAGGTTCCGTAATAAAGTTTTGGGTTCAGAGTTCAGGATTCAGTGTCTACTATCAACCCTAAACTCAGAACTCTGAACCCTGAACTCAGAACCCGGAACCCAGAACCCTGAACTCAGAACCCAGAACCCTGAACTAACATTTGAGTTGTGGAAACAAAAGAGATATTCAAAAAAGTACGGAAGATAGAGATCAAAACTCGCGGGCTGTCGAACCAGATCTTTTCGGGGCACTACCACAGTAGCTTCAAGGGGAAAGGTATGGCATTCAGCGAGGTACGCGAATACCAGTATGGTGATGATATCCGTAATATCGACTGGAATGTAACTGCGCGGTTCAATCATCCTTTTGTTAAAATTTTCGAGGAGGAACGCGAACTTACGGTGATGCTACTGATTGATGTGAGTGGGTCCAACGAGTTCGGAACGGTTAATCAGTTGAAGGAGGAACAAATGACTGAGATTGCTGCTGTGCTTGCCTTTTCTGCAATTCACAACAACGATAAGGTGGGCGTGATCTTTTTTAGTGATAAAATTGAAAAATTCATTCCGCCCAAAAAAGGAACCTCCCATATTCTAAGGATCATTCGCGAATTGATCGATTTCCACCCCGAAAGTCAGAAAACAAATGTTGCTGAAGGATTGCGTTATTTGACCAATGCTATTAAAAAACGTTGCACAGCTTTCATCATTTCCGATTTTATGGATAAAGGGTTTGACAATGCACTTAAAATTGCCGGAAGCAAACACGACCTGGTAGCATTAAGAGTTTATGATGAACGGGAAAAAGAGCTGCCAAACATCGGACTGACAAAGGTTTATAATAAAGAATCAGACAATACGATGTGGGTGGATACCTCTTCAAACAAAACCAGGGAGGCATATAATAAATGGTGGAAAGAACACGACGAATATTTAACCCGACTGTTTTTGAGAAGTGGCGTGGACGCAGCACATTTCAGCACAGCCGAAGATTATGTACGACCATTGGTAAACCTTTTTAAAAGACGAGAAGCAAGATATTAGCATGAAGATTTTATTTAAAATAGCGTTTACGTTGTTGTTGGCTTTCTGGAATTTGATCTCGCTGGCACAAACCGAGGCCAATATTAAGCTTGACACCAATGCTATTCTGGTGGGTGATCAAACAGGGCTCGAAATTGAATTTAACTGTCCGGCAACCTATGAGGTAAAATGGCCGGTTTTTGCCGATACCCTCAGCAGGGAGATCGAGATCATTAAAAAATCGGCCAAAGAAACCATCCCTTCAGCAGATAAATCACAAAACAAATACATCCAAAAACTGACAATTACCAGTTTTGATTCAGGCTATTACGCCATTCCTCCTGTAGTCATTCAATATCGCAAACCCGATGATTCCACGTGGTTTACCATGGAAACTGAGCCTTTATTGCTTGGTGTGAATTCGGTTCCGGTAAATCTGCAGGGTGAAATAAAAGACATCAAACCACCTGAGCATGCGCCATTCACTTTTCGTGAGGCGCTACCTTATATTTTGATTTTTCTCGGTATTGCATTGGCAACTTTCCTGGTAATTTGGTATTTTAAAAAACGGAAGAAGGCGGAACCAATTTTCAGAGTTGCTCCCAAACCCCAGCTCCCGGCCCATCAGATTGCGATGGATGCATTGGAAACTTTGCGGTTTAAAAAACTGTGGCAAAATGGCCAAATCAAAGAATATCACACTGAACTGACGGATATTGTTCGTGATTATCTCCATGGCAAATTCAATATTCAGGCGCAGGAATATACCTCGGAAGAAATTATGGAGGCTGTGAATAAAACTCAGGCCAATCCTCAAGCCAAAGACAAACTGCGGCAAACCCTTGCACTGGCTGATATGGTGAAATTTGCCAAAATGCAACCCCTGCCCTTAGAACATGATGCCAGCCTGAACAATGCCATCGACTTTGTGAAAGAAACCATGCACCTTGGGATAAACGGAACAAATTCAAACACCGCATTAGAAATGGCTAACAGCGACGAAAGAAAGGAGGCGCAGGATGTTCAATAACCTTGAATTCAACAACCCGGATTATTTATACCTGCTTATCGTTTTGCCTTTGCTGGGGCTATATTACTGGTACAAGCACCGCCGCGATCATGCAGAAATCCAGGTATCATCAACAGAAGTATTTGCAGCAAGAAAAGGGAGCATAAAACAATATCTGTATTACAGTTTGTATGTTTTTCGTGTGCTGGCCATTGGATTGCTCATCGTAGCGCTGGCAAGGCCGCAAACGACTTCGAGCAGGCAGGATGTTACCATTGAGGGAATTGATATTGTGATGGCACTGGATGTGTCCGGTTCAATGCTTGCCATGGACCTCAAACCCGACAGGCTGGAAGCGGCAAAAGAAGTTGCTTCGGAGTTTATTGCCGGAAGGCCCAATGATCGTTTCGGATTGGTGATCTTTAGCGGGGAAACATTTACACAAGCGCCGCTTACCACAGACCACTCGGTGATTATTAACCTTTTTAAGGACATTAAGAGCGGAATGATAGAAGACGGAACGGCCATTGGCGACGGGCTGGCCACTTCGGTGAACAGGCTGAAAGACAGCAAGGCTGTGAGCAAGGTGATTATTCTGCTAACCGATGGTGTAAATAATATGGGTTCAGTGGATCCGCTTTCGGCCGCCGAAATCGCTAAACTATATGGTATAAGGGTTTATACCATCGGTGTGGGTTCTGAAGGACAGGCTCCGGTTCCCATACAAGGTATGTTTGGCACCCAGATCAAATACATGGATGTAAACATTGATGAAGAGATGTTGCAAAAGGTGGCAGAACTAACGGATGGTCGTTATTTCAGGGCAACCAGCAACAATAAACTAAGAGAGATTTACGGCGAGATCGACAAACTTGAAAAATCGAAAATTGACGTGACAGAGTTCAAGAAAAAGAATGAGGAATTTTTCATGTTCGCCCTGATCGCATTGATATTATTGAGTGCTGAGTTTTTACTTCGAAATACGGTATTTCGCTCAGCACCCTAACTAAAAACCATGAATTAAGAACTAACAACTAGATTAAGAATGTTTCGTTTCGAACACCCCGACATATTATACGTTTTGTTCGCCCTGCCGGCGCTGGTGGCCTTGTTTGTGTGGATGCTCATCTGGCAAAAAAAGGCATTGCGCAGGTATGGTGAATGGAAAGTGATCAACAGGCTGGTACCTGCCATGTCGAAGTCACGACTGATCTTTCGATTTGTAATTTTAATGTTTGCATTCGTATTTCTGATCCTCGGTTTGGCAAATCCGCAAATCGGATCAAAACTGGTGGAAGGTGAACGCAAAGGAATTGACCTGATGGTTTGCCTTGATGTATCTAACAGCATGCTGGCCCAGGACATTAAACCCAACCGGCTGGAACGGGCGAAGCAGGCGATCTCCAAAATGATCGACAAGCTGGGCAATGACCGCATCGGAATGATCGTTTTTGCAGGCAATGCTTACGTTCAGCTTCCCATCACTACGGACCATTCGGCGGCTAAGTTGTTCCTGTCGACCGTAAATACCAAAATAGTTCCTACACAGGGAACTGCCATTGGTGAAGCGCTTGAACTTGCTGCTAAGTCCTTTGATGACGAAACCCACAGCAGGGCAATCATCGTGATTACCGATGGAGAAAACCATGAAGATGATGCCGTTGAAATTGCCAAAACAATTGCTGATCAGGGGATCAATATTTACACTATCGGAATGGGGTTGCCCGAGGGAACTCCAATTCCTGAGTACGATCAGTATGACAGGCAAATCGGTTATAAAAAAGACCGGCAGGGTAATACAGTTATTACCCGCCTGAATGAAACAGCCCTGCAGCAAATTGCCGCTGAGGGAAAAGGCATTTATGTGAGGGCAAATAATACACAGGCAGGCCTGAGTAAGGTTTTTGATGAAATAAACAAACTTGAAAAAACTGAATTTGAAAGTAAGATGTTTTCGGATTACGAAAGCCGCTTTCAATACTTTATCGCTGCAAGTTTGTTATTATTGATAATTGAATTGTTAATTTTTGAAAGAAAAAGCAAATGGTTAAGCAAAATAAAATTGTTTGGCAATTGATCGGCGTTGGCATGCTGAAAAAACTGGCATGGGTGGTGTTGCTTTATGCCGGAGCTACCTTTGCACAAAAGGAAAATAAATTTATCCGCTCGGGAAATGATAATTTCTATGAAGATAACTATAAGGAAGCTGAGGTGGATTATATGAAAGCACTGGAGAAAAATCCGGAATCCGTTAAAGGTCAATATAACCTGGGCGGGGCACTGTACAAACAGGAAAATTATGAAGGTGCTTCAAAGATATATGGAAATGTGGCAAGCCGCGCTGAGGATGATGCGTCGAAAGCTGATGCTTTTTTTAACCTGGGAAATTCGTACATGAAAGAGCAAAAGCTGGATGAAGCCATTGAGGCATATAAAAATGCGCTGAGGATTGCTCCCGATGACATGGACACCAAATACAACCTGGAATATGCAAAAAAAATGAAGCAGCAACAACAGCAGCAGCAGCAACAGAACCAGGATCAGCAAAAGGACCAGGACAAACAGGATCAGCAGGATCAGCAGGACAAACAACAACAGCAGAACCAGGATCAACAACAGGATCAGCAAGATCAGCAAAATCAGCAAGATCAGCAACAGCAGAACCAGGATCAGCAGAACCAGCAACAACAGCAACAGCAACAATCGCAACCACAGCAAATTTCAAAACAGGATGCTGAACGAATGCTGGAAGCATTGAAAAATGATGAAAATAAAACACTGGAGAAAGTTCAGCAGATGCAGTTGCAAAAAGTGAAATCAAAAAGTGTGGAAAAAGATTGGTAAATGTGGAAGTAATTGAACGAAACCCTGAATTGATTTAAAAACAAAATGATAATTGAATAATTTTGCCGTTATCAATCAAATGAATAAAATATTAACTGGAATATTAGCATTTTTTATTTTAACCGCTTCGCAAATCACCGGGCAGGACGTTACCTTTACGGGCTCCTCTAAAAATGTGGTTCGTGTTGGTGAGCGTTTCCAGTTAACCTATTCGGTAAATGCCGAAGGCCAGAATTTCAGAGGTCCCGATTTGAATAAATTCAGAGTACTCGGCGGCCCAAGCACCTCTTCAAGCTCCAGGATTGAGATTATAAACGGGAATGTGAGTCAGCGGGTTGACTATTCATTTACGTATGTATTGCAAGCTTCAGAAGAAGGGATTTTTGATCTTAGTCCGGCAAAAATTACCGTAGATGGGAAAACCTATGAATCAAATCCGGTAAAGATCCAGGTTGTTGCAGGTTCATCACAACAAGGAAACCAGCAGCAGGGCAATAGTAACGGTTCACAGCAAGGAGCACAAGAGGATCTTTCGGATGATATTTTCCTGAAAGCAGTTGTGGATAAAACTAATCCCTACCAGGGCGAACAGGTAGTTGTAACTTACAAGCTTTATTTCAGAGTAAATATCTCTAACCTGATTTTCGATAAAGAGCCCTCTTTCAAAGGGTTCTGGGTGGATGATCTGTTAGAAAATCCGCAAAAATTCAAACAATACCAGGAAACCTACAAAGGGCAGGTATACCAGGTGGCAGAAGTCCGGAAATTTGCCCTGTTCCCGCAGCAAAACGGGAAGGTGGAAATTCAGCCGGCACAGTTAACCTGTCAGGCACAGGTTCAAAATACGGCAAAGAAAAGTCGTGATCCGTTCGACAGCTTTTTCAACGATCCGTTTTTTAATCGGGTTAAAACCGTTGAAGTTCCGCTTTCGTCAAACAGCGTAAACTTAAACATCAAACCCCTGCCCTCAGCCGGTAAACCCGCCGATTTTGGTGGTGCTGTTGGTGAATTTGATTTCAGCTCAACACTTGATCGAACTTCATTGAAAGCCAATGAAGCCATGAACCTGAAATTTACAGTTACCGGCTCGGGCAATGTGGAGCTAGTTGACAAAGTAAATGTTAAGTTTCCTCCCGACTTTGAAGTGTATGATCCCAAGATTTCCAAAAATATGCGAGATGGTCAGGGTGGAGTTTCGGGTCGCAAAACTTTTGAATACTTGTTAATTCCCCGCACAGAAGGCGACTTCAAAATCGAACCTGTGAAATTTGTGTATTTCGATCTGAAGAAAAAACAATATATCACCCTCGAGACACCTGAATATAATATTTCCGTTGCCAAGGGTGATGGATCATCAGCCGACATAACTTATAGTGGACTAAACCAATCAGATATTCAATACATCGGTAGCGATATCCGTCACATCAGGATAAACAATCCGGAATTACGGCTTATTGGCAGCCTTTTCTTTGGGTCAAACCTGTTTTATATCCTGATCACCGTACCGCTGCTGCTTTTCATTTTGTTTTTGATCATCTGGAAAAATGAATTGAAAAAACGGAGCAATATCGCCCTGATGCGAAACCGTAAAGCTACAAGCATCGCCCGCAAAAGGATGAAAAAGGCGGAAATCTTTATGAAAGAAAATAACCGTGATCCTTTCTATGTGGAAGTATCACAGGCTTTGTGGGGTTATTTGAGTGATAAATTCAGCATACCAATGGCAAACCTTTCGATGGAAACTGTGGAAGAAACCTTACAAAGAAAAGAAGTGAAAGAAGAAACCATCAAAAAATTTATCGAAACGCTGAATAATTGTGAATTTGCAAGATTTGCGCCTGGCGACAATCATGCGGCCATGGAGAATATTTATAACGGAGCTGTAAACATTATCACAATGATGGAAAAAGAATTAAAATCATGAAGAAGCTTGTATTAAATATCCTGCTGATTTTAATTTTTGCCGGTTCAGTCTATTCAACCGGCATCGACAGCTTGTATTATAAAGCCAATGCCGCCTACAACAATCAGTATTACGAAGATGCGGTTAAAAACTACCTGAAGATAGTGGATGCCGGGTATGAATCGGCCGACCTTTATTATAACATGGGAAATGCTTATTTTAAAAGTGACGACATTCCTTCGGCAATCTTATATTATGAAAAGGCTTTAAAGCTCAGGCCCAATGATGAAGACATTCAATACAACCTGGATGTGGCAAATACAAAAATTGTGGATAAAATTGAGCCGGTTCCTGTTTTGTTTTATAAAAAATGGTGGCGCTCTTTTTACAATATGTTCACTGCAAATATCTGGGCAATGATCAGCGTGGGCGGCCTGATCCTTTTTATTGTTTTACTGGCATTTTACCTGCTATCGCGATCCATACGGGTACGCAAGCTTTCGTTTTTCACAGGTCTTGTTTTCCTTGGGATCACACTTTTTACGTTTACCGTGAGTTTACAAAAATACCGTCATCTGACCAATAAGCGTGAAGCAATTGTGTTTACACCAACCATAACGGTAAAAAGCTCGCCAAATCAAAATAGCGTTGACTTGTTTGTGATCCATGAAGGTTCAAAAGTAGAATTGCGCGACCATGTAGGAAGTTGGTATGAGATCAGAATAGCAAATGGTAGTGTGGGTTGGTTGCCTGAGTCAGCCTTGAAACAGATTTGATAAGTAAATTTTTACCTGGCCTTTTTTAAAGTAAATCCGAATGTTGTTCCAAGTCCTTGTGCACTTCTTACATTAACGGTTTGATCATGGGCTTCGATGATATGTTTAACAATGGAAAGGCCCAATCCTGAACCACCCTGTTCACGTGAGCGGTCCTTATCCACACGGTAAAAACGTTCAAATATCCTGGGGAGGTGTTTGGGGTCAATGCCAATTCCATTGTCAGAAATTTCCACCAGAATATTTTCATTCATGTCATAAAGACCCACATGTGTATGGCCATTCTCCTTGCCATATTTAATCGAATTTGTAATCAGGTTATTCATTACCTGCTGTACTAACTCTCTGTCGGCGATAACCATGAAGGAGCGGTCACAACCTTCTTTAAATTCCAGGTCAATATCCTTCTTGCGGGCCCTGATTTCAGCCGAATCCATCACATCTGAAGCCAGCCGGTGTATATCAAATTTTTCTTCATTCAGCGAAAAACTACCATCCTCCAAATTGGAGATCATTTGAAGATCATCCACAATTTCGGTCATCCGTTTCACATTTTTCCTCGCCTTTTGAAGGAATTTCATATTGATATTTTCATCTTCTATTCCACCTTCAATCAGTGTTTCCAAATATCCCTGAATATTAAAAATGGGGGTTTTTAGCTCATGAAAAACATTTCCTAAAAACTCTTTACGGTATTTTTCCAGTTTCTTTTGTTTCCTGATTTCCTTGAGATTATTTTGTTGCCAGTTGATAACCTCGTTTTCTACATCCTGTATTACATTGGATTTTAAATCCGATTTAACCGGTTTTTCCTGTGCAGAAAGTTTGGTATCGTAAATGGTTTTGTAAACCAGTTTGATTTTACGGTAAATAAAACGCTCCAATGAATAAACATTAATAATATAAAGCGCCACACCAAGAATTACAGGAACAATAAATACGATGATCCAGGCCAGTTTATCGGGCATTACCAATTTTAAAACCAGCATGATAAAAAGCAGGAAAGCCGCTGCAATGAGTGTTACAAGTCGGGCAACAACAATTGGTGTGGCATTTTTCATAGGATTAAATTCAGGAGGCTTTATTCATTAAAACCGTATCCAACCCCTTTGATGGTTTTGATATGCTGTTTGCCAATTTTTTCGCGCAATTTACGGATATGCACATCCAGGGTGCGATCACTTACAAACACATCATTGCCCCAAACTTTTGCATAAATTTCCTCACGGGAAAATATTTTACCCGGGCTTGAAGCCAACAAAACGAGCAAGTCGAATTCAATTTTGGGGATGTGCATGGAAGTGCCTTCAACAATTACTTCTCTTTTATCCCGGTCGATGATGATTGAACTGATATCAATCTTGTTTTCATCCGAAAGTGATTTTGATTTTCGTTTAAGCAATGCTTTTATCCTTGCTATTAAAACCCTCGGACGAACCGGTTTGGTGATGTAATCATCGGCTCCCACTTCAAATCCGGCAATTTGCGAATAGTCTTCGCCGCGCGCTGTAAGAAAAACTATCAATGTATCTTCAAATTCAGGTATCTCTCTCAGATCCTGACAGAGTTCAACACCGTCCATACCCGGCATCATGATATCCAAAAGGATCAAATCCGGTTTTTCTTTTTGTGCCAGCTTTTTACCCTCAGTGCCATTTTGGGCGGAAAATACTCGGAATCCTTCTTTTTCAAAATTGTATTGCAGAAATTCGATGATATCCTTTTCATCATCAACGATCAAAATTTTGGAATTACTGGTATCCATAATGGAGTTGTTATTTTAAAGGGCCAAAATTAATGGATAAATATTAATTTATCATTAATCATAGTCAGGGACAATTAACCTAAAGTTAACCTTTCATTAAAATTAACTTTTCAATTAGTCTATTGCTTTGCAGCAAAAGAAATTTGCTAACAAATTTAAGTTAAATAAAATTAATGAATCACATGAAAAATTTTAGATTATTTCACTTCGCTACTGTAATTGCAGTAGTTGCAGTACTTTTTAGTGCCTGTTCAAAGGATGAAGACGATGAAACAACTCCAACTACAGGTGATAATGTAATTACCGCCGATATCAGCTCAAACACCACTTGGAAAACAGGTGAAATATACGAACTTGGTGGACGTATTGCTGTTTTATCTGGTATTACCTTAACCATTGAAAAAGGTACCATTATTAAAGGTCAGGCTGGAACCGGATCAAATGCAACTGCTTTAATAGTTGCTCGTGGTGGTAAAATTATGGCTGAAGGAACTGCAGATGAGCCAATCATTTTTACTACAGTAGCTGACGAAATTGAACCCGGAATGGTTGCAAGTCCTAACCTTGATCCCGACTTGAACGGCTTATGGGGTGGAGTAATCATCCTCGGTAATGCGCCTATTTCAGCGGATGCTTCTTCAGTTCAAATTGAAGGAATTCCGGCTTCAGACCAAAACGGTTTATATGGTGGTGATAATGCCACTGATAACTCTGGCGTTTTTAAATATGTATCAATTCGTCATGGTGGTGCTAACATCGGTGAAGGTAATGAAATCAACGGTCTAACATTAGGCGGCGTTGGTTCAGAAACTGTAATTGACCATGTTGAGGTAATTGCTAACCAGGATGATGGAATCGAATGTTTTGGTGGAACAGTTAATATTACTAACTTCCTCATCTGGAATCCAGGTGATGACGGTTATGATATGGACCAGGCATACCAGGGAACAATTTCTAACTTCATTTTAATTGCAGGTGCTGACACAGATCATGGCATGGAACTCGATGGTGGCGAAGGTGCCGGAACCGGCTCATTTACTCTTACTAACGGCTCTTTAAAAGGCTGGAATGAAGACGGAACCGGTGGTGGAGAGTATGCCGACCTCAGGGATGGTGTTACTTGTACAATCAGCAATTGTTACTATTTCAACTTTTCTGACAATTCAGACCTCGAACTGGATGCCGGAGAAGATAATATGGACGCTACTATCTCAACTGCCTACGCAAATGGTGATGTTGTTTTCAGCAACCTGGAATTCAATGTGAGCCACCTTAGTTCAGGCAACTTAACTATCGAAGCAATTTTTGCCGACAAAATGGACGGACAAAATGTTTTCGAAACATATCCACCTGATGCCAGCATCGTAACAACTCCAACAGTTGGAGCTGACAAATCAGCATTTACTGGTTGGACATGGGCTGATGCAAACGGTGAATTGAGTGATTTCTAAGAAACAACAAATCCAATATAGTATTTCAAAACACGCACGTTTTTTTAACATGCGTGTTTTGAAGTTTAAAAAAAGAGTGAGATTAAAATGCAATTAAAAGGACTTTTTTTAATTATCAGCCTTTTTGTGATGACAATGATCAATGCACAAAATGGCTTTATCAGGGGGACTATTTTTGATGCTGCTACCGGTGAATACTTACCTGGCGTTACGGTATTAATTGAGGGTACCACCACCGGTACTATTACCGACCTTGATGGGAAGTTCAATATTTCAATTGAGCCAGGTATCTATAACTTACAATTTTCATTTATTTCTTACGAAACACTAAAAGTTACAAATATTGAAGTTAAAGCAGGTGAGGCCCACTTACTGGACGATGTAGGGCTGAGCGAAGCTTCAATAAACCTCGAAGAAGTAACCGTTACAGCAAAAGCTGTTAGAAATACTGAAAATGCATTGATGACCATCAAACAAAAATCAGCCAATGTGGTTGATGGAATTTCAGCTTCCAATTTCCGTAAAATTGGAGATTCAGACGCAGCAGCTTCTATGGGACGTGTTACCGGAGTTTCTGTTGAGGGTGGAAAATACGTTTATGTTCGGGGATTAGGCGACAGGTATACCAAAACCATCCTGAATGGTGTAGATATTCCGGGACTTGATCCCGACAGGAATACCCTACAAATGGACCTCTTCCCTACCAATGTTATTGATAACATTTTGGTGCATAAATCATTCAGTGCTGAGCTCCCGGCCGACTTTACAGGTGGCGTGATAGATATTGAAACAAAAGATTTTCCGGAAGATAAAATCGGGAATTTTTCTGTTTCAGCCGGATACAATCCTGACATGCACTTTAATTCGGAATACCTTACATATGAAGGCGGCAGCCTCGACTGGCTTGGTTTTGACGACGGCACCCGTGATATTCCCGCAACTTCTAATATCCCGTTTTTCTCGGATGTAGTTGGAAATCCAAATGGAGCAGATGGTCAGCGGTACCAGGAAATACTGGGCAATTTTAATCCAACCCTTTCTGCTAAACCTAAAACCAGCTTTATGGATTTTAGTCTGGGTGCTTCTTTTGGAAATCAAATTCCTAAGGAAAAGATGACACTCGGATACTATTTCTCTATTTCGTACAAAAACGAAACACAGTTTTATAAAGATGCTGAGTTCAACCGCTATGGCCTTTCAAGCGATCCGGATAATTATGAAATGCAAGTACGCGAATACCAGGTAGGTGATTATGGAGTAAACAATGTGCTTTTAAGTGCGCTTGCCGGTTTTGCCATTAAAAAACAAAATTCGAAATACAGGTTTAATTTGATGCACCTCCAAAACGGGGAATCCAAAGCCGGTATTTTTGATTACCGCGGATCCGATCAGGGTTCTATTTTTGATGCATTGCAACACAACCTTGAATACGGACAACGCTCACTTACCAACTTGCTCATTGGCGGGGAACATGTTCTGGGAGACAATGACTGGCATTTGAGTTGGAAAGTAAGTCCTACAAGAGCTTCCATGAAAGATCCGGATGTACGATTTACCCGGTACGAAAAAAGAGATAATGGCTGGGCCATTGGAACTGAGGTAGGATTCCCGGAAAGGATCTGGCGCGACCTTGATGAAACTGACTTTGCAGCTCATGTCGATTTTGAAAAAGGTTTTGAATTTAACGACCGAAAAGCTAGATTAAAATTTGGGGGTGCCGGAACTTATAAGGAAAGAGATTTCGTGATTCAAAGTTTTGCCTTAAATATCAGGAATGTTCCTTTAACCGGAGATCCGGATGAATTATTTTACCCCGAAAATCTATGGCCCATTGATGGTAATGTTTCTTCGGGAACAACCTACGAAGCCCGTTTTGTACCTTACAACCCGAATAAATTCAATGCAAACACGATGAACGGCGCGGGTTATGCTTCGGTTGATTTACCATTAATGGCAAGGTTTAAAGCAGTGGTAGGCGTTAGGATGGAAAACTTTACCCAACGCTATACCGGAACAAACCAAAACAGAACCAAAGTACTTGACAATGATAAGGTATTAGACGAACTCGGCTTTTTCCCATCTGTAAATTTAATATTTAACCTTACCGAAAATCAGAATCTGCGTTTATCCTATGCCAAAACCATTGCAAGACCGTCGTTCAAAGAACTTTCTTTTGCTGAAATTTATGACCCCATCAGCGGACGTACCTTCATCGGAGGGCTCTTTAGAGATGCTGATGACGTTGCCGGGGTTGAATACTGGGATGGAAACCTAGTAAGTACCGATATCCAGAATTTTGATTTACGATGGGAAACTTTCGGCAAAATGGGGCAGATGTTTTCCATTAGCGGATTTTACAAAACGTTTAAAAATCCCATCGAGATCGTTCAGTATGCCACCCAAACAGGCACATTTCAGCCCCGTAATGTGGGCGATGGTGAAGTTTTTGGCGCCGAAACCGAATTCCGTCTGAATTTGGGAACATTGACCAATTCCCTGAGCCACCTTAACTTCAATGCAAACCTTACGATTACTGAATCAAGGATTGAATTGAGTGCCACCGAATACAGCTCCAGAGTTGAAAATGCAAGAACCGGACAAACCATCGATAAATACAGGGATATGGCCGGTCAGGCTCCTTACCTGGTAAATGTTGGTTTCGCTTATGATGGCGGACAAAAAGGATTTGTTCAGGGTTTGGAGGCCGGAATTTATTACAATGTTCAGGGCGAAACACTTCATTATGTTGGTATTGTTGACAGACCGGATATCTACAGCAAACCGTTTAACAGCTTAAACCTGAATGCCAACAAAAGATTTGGCAATGACAACCGCATGCAACTCGGACTTAAAATTGAAAATCTGCTCAACTCAAGCAAAGAGTCCATCTTCAAATCATACGAAGCAGCGGATCAATATTTCGAACGTTTGAATCCGGGCATCAAGTTCAGTTTAAGGTTTGCTTATTCGTTATATTAATAACAATGAAACCAATTATAGTTAAATTTGTAGTAAGAATATATAAAGATATACGATGAAGAAATTGATAATTCCGTTGATTGGGCTGTTTTTAATGCTTGCGTTTACAACAAATGCGCAGGAAGTGGAAATGAAAGACGGTCATTTTTATAAAAAAGGGATGTTATATACCGGAAAGCATACCGAATATTATGAAAATGGAAATCCAAAAATTGTGATGAATATTAAAAATGGGGTGGAAGACGGAGAAGTGATCACCTATTTTGAAAATGGCCAGAAGCACGAACTGCGAAATTATACGGAAGGCCAAAAGGACGGTCTCTGGACTAACTGGAATAAAGAAGGAGTTAAAGTAGCCGAAGCCAGATATAAAGATGATAAAAAAGATGGTGACTGGTACATTTGGGACGATGAAGGAAACTTGCTATATGAAATGCATTATACCGCCGGTGATAAATCCGGGACCTGGAAAATGTACGACAAAGATGGCAACTTGAAAAACGAAAGAAAGTATTAAAAATAGAAATTTGGAATATTTCAAAGCCCTGGCATAAAACGTCAGGGCTTTTGTTTTTTTATTTGCCAATATGATTTTGGTGAAGTTTTAAATGTTTAAACTGCTGATGTTAATATAAACATTTGGGCACAAAAAAGGCGCTATAAAATAGCGCCCATTTTTATCATCAGGTAAATTTTTACCTTATTTCTCTTCCTGCAATTTGATATCTAAATTATCTTCTGTTTGTTCAACCCTGTAATTTTCAACAAGTGAGTTTTTATAAGAGATGTAAGAAGCTATTAAATTATAAGTTCCGGGCTTAACAGTAATTTCAAAATTACCATCAAAATCGGTGTATACTGTTAAATCAGTTCCTTCTACTTTTACCTCAACTCCTGTTAAAGCTTCTCCTGATGTAAAATCAACAACGGAGCCTGATAAAGTAACTGTTGCTGCTGGTTCAGCCGGAGCTTCAGGTGATTTGGTACCTTCGTTGTCAGCCATTAACAGTCCAACAAATGCGAAGAATACGATAGATAAGAATGCTTTTTTCATTTTTGTAATTATTTATGGTACAAAAATAAATCGGCAGTATTAAGTGAATTTTAACCTAATGTTAATTAATCATTAAGTAAGAGGTGGGCATCAGGAATTGGAAATTATCTCTTTTACCTGCTTTTCCTTGCCCATAAATATGGTATCGGAAAAGTCGCGGTGCGATTTAGCCAGGTTTAAGATATGGAGCACAAGATTTTTTCCTTCGTTTAAAATTCCTAAAAACAAAAGGCTATTCCGGGTTCCCGCTTCATTTAACCTGATACGTTTAACCTGCTTTTTTCGGGAAGTATCAATAAATTTGATTAAACGTTGCTGCGCATCCAAAACGTCATTCATTCGGTTATAATCTCTTTCGCTTGCTACTTCATTGATTAAACCAACAAAATCACGCAACATTCTAGCAAGGTCAAAAAGTTCTTCTTCCTGCGTTTCAAGTAATCCTTTGTGATGATTATCAACATGATCAAGACAGGGTTTGTTAAGATAGCTGATACAATGCGATATCTCCCGCATGTAATCCATCATCTGAACATAGTGATAGCCACTCTCAACACTGGTTTCCTCCAGATGGCTTATGGTAAGATTTAAATTATCCTTGAGGTCTTTAGTTTTGGTATTTAAGTCATTTACCTCCCTTGAGACTTTTCGCAGTTTACGAAGATCATCATTTGCAAGACCTTCAATAGTGGAAGCAAAAATCTCAGCCGATTTTGACAATACCTGCCTTACGTTTAATGAGCAGCTTTCAGCAATACCTGAATTGGTCAAAACATCTACAACCACAGTTTCACGCGCTTCCATTTCCGCATATCGTTTTTTATGTATCCCATGCGTACGATAAACAAATAATATGGATAAAAAGATAAAGATGAAGATTGCAACAAGTCCTCCAAATTTAATGGCTCCGGCAATAATAAAGGCTGCGGCAAATGCACTAAATGCCGTAAAAAACCAGCCACCTATTACGCTGAAAACACCAGTAATCCGGTAAACCGCACTCTCACGACCCCAGGCTTTATCCGTAAGTGATGTGCCCATTGCAACCATAAATGTAACATAGGTAGTTGATAAAGGTAGTTTAAGCGAGGTAGCAAAAGAGATGAGGATACTGGCTACCACAAGGTTTACCGAGGCTCTTACCAAATCAAAATAAGGAGCATCCTTGCCAAGCCTGGCCTGTTGTTTTTTGTACTCTGTTTGATCAAATTGCTTTTCGACTTTTTGAAGTATGGTTTCCGGCATAACTTGCCTGATCCTTAAAGCCATATTATCCACATGACGAACGAGACTGCGTGCAAATACAGAGGATCCAAAACGCTCATATCCCGCATTCTGCCGGGCCAGGTTTATCTCTGTTTGGGTCACAGAACGGGCCTTTTTACTGAACCAAAGTGTAAGTACCATTACCAATCCGGCAATGAGTAAAAAGAAGGTTGGGGTTTTAACTTTTTCGGTGAGGCTGGTCATCAAAAAAACATCCGGTTCAGCCCCGGGGTTGGCAATAAAGGAATTAAAGGATTCATATCCTGCAAGTGGAACGCCAATGAAATTAACCAGGTCATTACCGGCAAAGGCCATCGCAAGTGCAAACGTACCCACCAATACAATGAACTTCAAAATATTCAGTTTGGTTAGCCAGGATATCAGTTGTAATATAATCGTCCATCCAAAGAAGCTGGCAAGCATGATCTGTAATGAATGCTCATTGATAAATTCAACTGTTTCGGGGGTCATAAATGAAGCTCCGTTTGCACCCTTGATCAAAATAAAATAAGTGATAGCGGTAATGGCAATACCTCCCCAGATAGCACCAAAATAGGTAAGTGTTTTTTTATAATTAAAGGAAAATATAAGGCGGGCGATATATTGCACAAATGCCCCAATTGTGAATGCAATCACCACCGAAAGCAAAATCCCGGAAATAATTCCCAAAGCCTTGGCTGAATTTATATACTGACTAATTTCAAGGGCATTGGGATCGTTGTATATTTTAATTAAGGAAATGGCTACCGAAGCTCCCAGCAACTCAAAAACAATGGAAACAGTTGTAGAAGTGGGCATTCCAAAAGTATTAAACGCATCCAGCAAAATCACATCGGTGATCATAACGGCTAAAAAGATGATCATGATTTCTGAGAAATAGAAATTTTGCGGATGGAAAATCCCTTTCCTGGCCACCTCCATCATACCACTCGAAAAAGTAGCTCCTACCAGGATACCGATGGCCGCTACAATTAAAATAACTTTTAGTGATGCAACTTTAGACCCGATGGCTGAATTCAAAAAGTTTACAGCATCATTACTTACACCTACCACCAGATCAGAGATGGCAAGGGCAAATAGAACAATAACGAATATCAGATAAATAGTATCCATTTTATTCAGCAAGTTAACCTGAAAAAGTTTGCTAAATTACAAATAAGCTGATCAGTGTAATGCAACGCCAATATAAGTTAAAGTTAAGTCAATATTAATTTAGTGTTAATAAAAAATAGCAATTAAATTTCTCGCGGGCTTGATGACTATTTTATTTTTACATCCAATCCAACAACAACAATATACTATGGTCAATAATTTATTACTCCTTCGTTATTTTGCAATTGGAATGCTATTATTGATATCGTTAGCCACCATTTCTCAGGAACCGGAAGCAAAGCCTGACCCAGGGAAGGTTTATGGTAAAATCTACTCTAATTTTTATACAGAACTGAATGAAGGTGATAATCAAACTGCCTTCGAAATCCGAAGGGCCTATTTTGGCTATGAGCGAAAACTTGGAAGCCACTTCAAAGCCAATGTAAAGTTAGATATCGGAAGTCCGGATGATATTTCCGAATTTTCCAGGATCCGCAGATACGCGTATTTTAAAAACGCGTATTTAGCTTATCAAAAAGATAAACTAACAAGCTATTTCGGCATTATTGACCTGATGCATTTTAAGATCCAGGAAAAATACTGGGCTCATCGCTACATCGAAAAATCATTTGCGGATGCCTACCGCTTTGGTTCATCTGCCGATCTGGGCTGGCTTATTCAATACGACTGGACCGATTGGATATCACTGGATTTTACGATGAGCAACGGAGAGGGCTATTCACAACTTCAAACCGATAATACCTTTCGCTCGGCGGTGGGAGTTTCATTGTATCCGGGCTACAATTTAATTACACGATTATATTATGACTGGAGTGAAAAGGATGATAATCAATCCACCGCCTCTTTATTTTTGGGTTACAAATTGGACCATAAGTTTATTGGTGGTGTTGAATACAATTACAGATTTAACGACGATTATACAGCAGACTATAACATGTATGGTTATTCAGCTTTTGCATCCTGGTTCTTCATCGAAAACTGGCAGGTTTTCGGACGGTACGATAAGCTCTCATCCAACATTCTGGATGGAGAAAACATCCCATGGAATCTGGCTGATGACGGAAGTAAAATTATTGCCGGCATTGAATACAGCCCCATCAGCGAGGTAAAACTGGCCCTTGATTACCAGGATTGGTTCCCATATGCAAACAATGCAAAAAATGAGCAATTTATTTTTTTAAATGTTGAAGTTTCCTTTTAAAAAAGTTGATGATATGAAAACACCCAGGACAAGCACACTTTTTATTTTTTCACTCCTGCTGATAGTATTTGCAGATTGTGATCGTAAAAGTGAATACAACGTTTATGAAGGTGCGGATGTTATTTCAGATAACGGTTCGGGAACGGGAACTACCACCTGGACTTCGGACCGGAATTATTTGCTGGATGGATTTGTATTTGTAAACGATGGCCAAACATTAACCATCGAAGCGGGAACCGTAATCCGGGCCAAAACAGGGCAGGGCGAAAATGCAAGCGCTTTAATTGTAGCCCGTGGCGGCAAAATCAAAGCACTGGGCAGCTCAGTAAATCCAATCATCTTTACCTGCGAAGGCGATGATCTTGAAGGGTCTGTACCCACCTTTTCAAAAGGGCTTTGGGGTGGTGTGATCATCCTGGGAAATGCGCCGCTCAACAATGAATTTAGTGAGGCCCACGTGGAAGGTATTCCTTTTACGGAACCCAGAGGTGTATATGGCGGACCCGACGAAGAAGATGATTCGGGGATTTTGCGTTATGTTTCAATTCGCCATGGAGGTACCAATATTGGCAGTGAAAATGAAATTAACGGCCTTACGCTCGGTGGCGTGGGTAATACAACCATCATTGAATATGTGGAAGTGATCGCAAACAAAGATGATGGTATTGAGTTTTTTGGTGGGACCGTTGATTGTAAATATATTGTTTCAGCTTTTAATGGAGATGATGCATTTGACTATGACCTGGGATATCATGGCCGTGGTCAGTTTTGGCTCGGGATACAGGATCCAGCCGAAGGGGATCTCTTAATAGAAGGAAGTGGTGGTTTGGATCCCGAGTTGGGCCAACCCTATTCCATACCAATGATATACAACTGTACGCTTATAGGAAGGGGAAACAATATCACCAATCGCACCATTCAGCTAAATCTTTATGCAGGAGGCCATTTCGGAAATTCAATAATGATCAATCAGCACAATGGAGTATATATTCAGTATAAGGATGGTTTCAACAATTGTTTTGATCAGTTTCAAAATAATAATATCACTTTAGATCACAACATATTTTGGGACGTAGCTGAAAACATTGCAACTGATGTTTTCCGGGTTTATGCAGAAGCAGGTGTGGATGTAACCAATCAAAATGCAATTTTCAGTAATTATTTTGAAGAAGCTGCCAATGTTATTACCAATCCGGGGATCGGGATCAGTGAATCATCTTACAATGTTCTGCCGGCAGGAAATATATCCGACAATATGGGCGCATATCCTGACTCCTGGTTCAGTAATGCAGGATTTAAAGGAGCCTTCCTCTATGATAATTGGGCACGAAACTGGACTCTCATCCATCAGAGCGGATGGATTGAATGATGCTTTTTTATTTTCCAGCAATCAGGTTTTCACCGGAAATATAAAGGTTAAAATCACGATACGACTTTACAAGATTAATGGCCTGTAATAATACGTTTTTAGTTTCAGCAAGTAAATTAAGATAAAGCATACTGTTTCGGGTACCTACCTCATTCAATTTAATTCTCTTGATTTGATTCTTTCGCATGATATCAAGAACCGCCAGCAATTTTTGTTGCTCCTGAATGTGATAATTAACCTGATCCGTTTTACGTGATTTTATGGTTTTATTAACTTCTTCCATAAATCCCTTCACTTTTGCTGATAATTCTTTCAGCTCCATATTCTGAACTTCAAGCAGGGGCTTGTGGTTATTATCAACATGCTCAAAAGCCGGCTTGGAAATAAAGGTAATACTATGTGCCATTTCACGTAAATAATCCAAAACCTGAACATAATAATGCCCTGTTTCGATGAAATTCTCCTCCAGATTTATTATCGTGTCACTCACGGAGTCTTTAAGCTGTTTCGTCTCTTTATTAAGCGATTGAACCATTTTAAACGATTTTCGGAGCTGTTTATAACTCTCCGAAGTGAGACCGTCCAGGGTAATTCCATAAATTGAATTTATGTCGGTTAAAATCTCTGAAACATTTTTAGTACACTGGTCAGCAATTTTCTCACCATTCATTTTTTCGGAAATAACCGAACCTGCCGGTGTAACTAAATCATGTTTGCGACGATGAATTGCATGGGTGCGATAAACTACAAAAGCAACCAAAACCATCAATACCAGGATTGCAGCAAATCCGCCAAGGTGAATAATGTATGCAATTACAAACGAAGCAACAAATGCAGAAAACGCAGTAAAGAACCAGCCACCAATTACCGATATTACTCCGGTAATTCTGTATACAGCACTTTCACGCCCCCAGGCACGGTCGCTCAATGATGTTCCCATGGCAACCATAAAAGTTACGTATGTTGTCGAAAGCGGGAGCTTCAGAGAAGTTGCAAAAGCAATAAGAATACTTGCCACAACCAGTGTTACCGATGCTCTGATAAGATCAAATGCTGGTGCATTTGAACCCAGTTTTTTCTGCTTTTTAACAAAGGGCTTTTGATCAAATTGACGATCTATCCGATCAATTACCTTTTCAGGAATAACCGACTTAATTGCGTTATTCAGGGCATTTGAATTTCTTACAATTGTCCGTGCCAGTAAAGTGGAGCCAAAACGTTCCTCTCCTTCTTCCTGCCGCCCAAGATCTACAGAAGTTTTAATAACGCTGCGTGCCTTTCTGGAAGTCCACAAGGTTATAACCATAACCAGTCCGGCTATTAACAGAAAATAAGTTGGAGTTTTTATCTTCTCTGTGAGGCTGGTCATCAGAAATAGATTAGGATCTGCACCAGGATCTGCAATAAAGGCTTTATACGACTCAAATCCAGCCAGTGGCACCCCGATAAAATTCACCAGATCGTTACCAGCAAAAGCCATAGCTAACGCAAAGGTTCCCACCAGAACAATGAACTTCAGGATATTAAATTTAAATAACCAGTTTAGTATTTGTAATAATAC
>Ga0116152_10000367_pt1 | contig 36799 bp, 36 predicted proteins | sample AD_UKC119_MetaG_FD_89894 | JGI IMG/M metagenome (GOLD analysis project Ga0116152, IMG submission 89894) | Active sludge microbial communities of municipal wastewater-treating anaerobic digesters from Hong Kong - AD_UKC119_MetaG | ecosystem: Engineered > Bioreactor > Anaerobic > Digestate... | reverse complement strand
TAAGATATATACATAATAGATTCGCATAACATTTTTAGATGTCACTTCGAGTGTTTTTGGGAGCTATGCGAACAAAAATGTATCGAGAAGTATTTGATAAATATAAAAAATATTTTGTTTATGGGTTCTCGATACGGCTTGCTTCGCAAGCCACTCGAATTGACAGCCCCCAAACCGAAAAAATACCTTATTTTTGCCATTCAATCGTTAAAAGTGCACGACACTCCTTACCATACTCAAGACCTCTCAAATTATAGTTTCCTGGTTACGGGTGGTGCCGGATTTATTGGAGCCAACCTAGTGGAGTACCTTCTTCAATACGGAGCCAAAAAAGTTCGGGTACTCGATAACTTGGCTACAGGGTCCAAAGAAAACCTAAGAGCTTTTGAAAACCACCCATCCTTCGAATTTATGGAGGGCGATATCCGCGATTTGGGCACCTGTAAAAAGGCCGTTCAAGGCATCGATTTGGTATCCCACCAAGCAGCACTGGGTTCAGTACCCCGTTCCATCAACGATCCCCTCACTTCCAATGAGGTCAATGTCACAGGATTTCTCAATATGTTGGTAGCCCAAAAGGAGAGCTCCTCTGTAAAACGGTTGGTGTATGCAGCTTCCAGTTCTACCTATGGCGATAGCAAAAATCTTCCTAAAGTAGAAGATACCATTGGAAAACCACTATCCCCGTATGCTGTTACGAAACTGGTGAATGAACTCTATGCCGAGGTGTTCCATAAAACTTATGGCATTGAAACTATCGGACTTCGCTATTTCAATGTTTTTGGACCCAAACAGAGCCCCAAGGGGGCCTATGCAGCCGTGATTCCCCAATTCATGCAGGCGCTCAAAGAAGGAGTACCACCTACTATCAACGGCGATGGGGAACAGACCCGCGATTTTACCTTTGTGGAAAACGCGGTACAGGCCAACATCAAAGCGTTTTTTGCACCCAAGGAAGCCATCAACGAAGTGTTCAATGTAGCTTATGGGGAACGCATCAGTTTAAATACCCTTTGGGAGTCCCTAAAAGGGATTTCAGGAAAAAATGTACCGGCCAACTATGGTCCACCGAGAAAAGGGGACGTGCGCGATTCCTTGGCCGATATAGGAAAAGCCAGAAAATTAATGGGCTATGACCCTGGGTTTTCGGTGCAGGATGGGTTAAAGATTACTTGGAAATTTTTTTCGGAATCATAGCCTAGGGATTATTTCCAAAACAATATCAGCCTGCAATTGCACTCCAAAATTCTTCAATTATTGCTATCTTGCGATGGTATTACAGCCGCTATGGTCCCCAAAGAAAAAGAAACATGGCTATTCGAAATATCAGCCAAACGTAAACTCATCGAATTTAACTTCAAGGAAATTTGGAGGTACCGCGATTTGTTGATGCTGTTTGTGAAACGCGATATTACTGCGGCATACAAACAAACTGTGTTGGGGCCCTTGTGGTTTTTGATTCAGCCATTGTTCACTTCCGTAATTTATACGTTGGTATTCAACAATATTGCCAACATAAGCACGGGGGTGGTTCCTTCGTTTCTCTTTAACTTAGTGGGGGTAACGGCTTGGAGTTATTTTGCTTTTGCACTCAATACGACCTCTCTTACTTTTAAGGCCAATGCAGGGATGTTTGGCAAAGTTTATTTTCCCCGTTTTATTGTTCCGTTGTCCAAGGTAATTTCGCAACTATTCCGATTTGGGATCCAGTGTGCTATTTTAGCTTGTTTTTACCTCTACTATGTTTTTTATCAGAACATTCCTATTGCCCCGGGCTTGTACTTGTTACTGTTTCCGGTGTATGTAATCCTGATTATCCTTTATGGTTTGGGGCTGGGAATGATCCTATCTACTTTTACCACCAAGTACCGCGATATTTCCATTTTACTGAGTTTTGCCATGCAGTTGTTAATGTACCTCTCTGCAGTACCCTATCCCATTGGGGAACTGCGCAAAAAAGTACCGGAGTTTTCATGGGTGGTGGATTACAATCCACTTGCACAGATTGTAGAAGGGATGCGTTATAGTCTTTTTGCCACGGACAATCTGTATTTTAGTTGGTCGGGACTTTTATGGGTGTGTTTGTTGGGGATCTTCCTGTTTTTTATGGGACTGATTCTTTTCAATAGAACAGAAAAAACCTTTATTGATACGGTGTGATGAGAAGAACCATGTTGACAGTCGAAAACATATCAAAACAATACCGATTAGGGCTTGTTGGTACGGGAACATTGATACACGATATAAACCGTTGGTGGCATCAAGTAAGGGGGAAGGAAGACCCCTATTTGAAGGTAGGGGCAGTCAATGACCGAAGTGCTAAAGCCACCGACCAATATGTGTGGGCCCTAAGGGATATCAACTTTGAAGTGAAAGAAGGGGAAGTGTTAGGAATTATAGGAAAAAACGGGGCCGGTAAATCTACCCTCCTAAAATTATTGTCCCAGGTAACCAGCCCTACCACAGGGATCATCAAATCGCGGGGGCGTATTGCTTCGCTATTGGAAGTGGGAACGGGTTTTCACCCCGAATTGACGGGCAGGGAAAACATTTACCTTAATGGGGCCATTTTGGGAATGACCAAGGCCGAAATCGATAGCAAGGTAGACGAGATCATTGCCTTCAGTGGCTGCGAGATGTACATTGATACCCCCACGAAGCGGTATAGCAGTGGGATGACCGTACGCTTGGGGTTTGCGGTAGCCGCCCATTTGGAACCCGAAATATTGGTGGTGGATGAGGTACTGGCCGTGGGCGATGCCGAGTTCCAGAAAAAGGCCATTGGGAAGATGCAGGAAATAAGTGCGGGAGGAGGAAGGACGGTTTTGTTTGTGAGCCATAATATGACAAGTGTTTCCAGCTTGTGTTCTAGTGCAATCGTTTTAAATGATGGGAAAATTGATTTTATAGGTGAAACCGAGGAAGCGATCGTTCATTATTTAAAGACTCAGGAGGGCCATAAACAATCCAATGTACAACAATGGGAGTATGGAAATGCCCCCTCCAAAAATAATGTTACTCTAAAATGTGCTAAAATTTATGCCGAAGGAAAACCAGTGGAAGACCCGATAAGAATGGATGATATTGTAATCTTGGAATATATTATAGAAACTGACGATTTGAAGAGAAATATTTTTGTTAATTCTCAGTTTGTTGACGATTCTGGGTATATTTTATTTGCCACAACAAGTAAATATTGTAATACAAAGGAAGATATTGCGGGAAAGGGTGAACTAAAATTGCGTATGATAATTCCTATGAATTTTTTTAATGAAGGTACTTTTCACATTAATACAGTAGTTGTTGAAGATTCTAAGTATAAATTAATTAATATGCAGGAGCTTTTGACATTTATTGTTGCTCCTAGACCTATTGAATTAGGTGGCTGGATAGGTAAATCAAAAGGTCCCTTAAGGCCTGATTTTGTCTGGAATAAAACTCTAAATAGTATCGATTAGTCATGTGGTTAGTTTGCGCAGGAGGTAAAAGATCGGGTTCAACACTACAATACAATATTATTGCTGCGTTGGTAGAAGTTACCAACTCTGGAAAAAGGATCACGCATTTTAAACCTGAAGATTTCCCAACAATAAAAGCCCAAGAAGAAAAATATACAAAGTTTAAAGTAATAAAATCTCATCTTTTAACTGACGCTCTTGCTAAAGAAATAGATGCCAATAATGCCAAAGTTTTTCACTGTTTTAGGGATGTTCGGGATGTTATTGTGTCAGCCATCAATAAAGGTTGGGTGGCTCATCAACTTGAAGATATTTCTATTTTTGTAAATACCTATTTACAACAATATCAAGAGTGGGAACAGTATCAAAATAGTTGGATATCTAGAAAGTATGAAGATTTTGCTTTTCACATTAAAGAAGAAATTTCTTTTTTGGCTCATTCATTGGCCATTACTCTCACAGACGAACAAGTGGGGCGTATTGCGACCTCATTAAATTTAGAAATCTTAAAAAAAGGACAAGCAAAAGTTTTAAAAAATGATTTAAAAACAGTTGAAAACCAATCATTTGACAAAAAGACCTTACTCCATATCAATCACATAAATGATGGTTCTTCAAAACAATATTTAAAAAAATTAAGCTCTTCGGAAATACTTCAAATCGAAACTTTAGCTCATTCTTTTTTATCTAAAAATGGATACAAGCTTCATTGGCCTCTAACAAAACAATTTCTTTCCTTCAGCCAACATGCAGACGATTATATAGCTTGGCAATTATTGGGTAAAAAATCCAATGGGATGGTGGTGGAAATTGGAGCTTTCGATGGCATGCATTTAAGCAATAGTTATAGTCTTTCAGAAATTGGTTGGGAAGCCATTTGTGTTGAGCCTAGCCCAGTAATTTTTCAATATTTAAAGAAAAATCGACCTAGTGCAATTACTATAAATAAAGCGGTGGTCGGGGATGAAGGTATTAAGGAAATTGAGTTTTATAGTGAAGAAATAGGAGTTTTGTCTGGCGTGGTATATGACGAGGAAGATGTGAAAAAAAGATATAAAAACAGAGGTTTAAACTACAAAGCACCTATAAAAATGGAAGTTAAGGCCACTACTTTAAACACGCTCTTTAATGAATGTCAAGTATGTAAAGTTGATGTTCTTTCTATAGATGTAGAAGGGTTTGAACTTGAAGTGCTTAAAGGTTTGGATCTCACAAAAATTGACGTGGGGTTGTTTATTATAGAAGCCAACAATGAAAACTATAAGAAAACCATTCTTCAATATTTTGAGCCCTACAAAAACTATGTGTTTATAGGTAGTAATTTCCAGAACCTATTTATAATGCATAAAAAATTCATCAAAAAAAAGCATTTTAAAAATCTGGATTTTGAAAATTACATCCCTGCAAAACAGGAGCATCCATTAGATGCAAAGCTAGTGATTGACTCGGTACCTCCCAATTTTGAAAAAACAAAATATTTTAACGAATTAACAGAACCCTTTAGATTCTTTTAAATGTTATCCTTAACCCACATTATCAACCCCGTAAAAGTTACCACCACTTCAGATTTGTATGTGGCACAGCCCATTACCTTCGAAACCATGAAAAGGGCCAAGGGATATGTGAATGGTAGGGTCCACGTGGATTTGGTCACCGCGCAATTTGAGGAAGATAAGGAAATCATTCCAGGCTATTTTCAGACCACCCCAAATTTGGAGCGTTCTGTTTTAGATATTGGAAGTTTTCAAATACCCAGAAAGCTTCCTCTGCTCAACGATATCTTGGAAAGGGCCTATCAATTTAATCCCGATGCAGATTACCTAATCTATACCAACGTGGATATCGCTTTACAACCCCATTTTTATGATTTTGTGAGCCAACAAATTGAAAAGGGACTGGACGCCTTTGTCATCAATAGAAGGACCATATCCAAAGAACATTCCCTGGAAGGGTTGGAAAATGCCTACAAAGATCTTGGAGAAAAACACCCCGGCTTTGATTGTTTTGTGATTTCCCAAGCGGTCTATTCCAAGATATGTTTAAACAAAGTCGCCATCGGAATTAGTAAAGTGGGTATTACCCTGTTGGCGAATCTTATGGTTTTTGCAGAACACTTTATGCTGTTTGAGGAAGAACATCTTACTTTTCATATTGGAGCGGATAAGGTTTGGCAAAATCCCAAATTCCATGATTATTTTCTGCATAATTGCAAAGAAGCTTATAAAACCTATCAATGGCTTCAAACGGTCAATTCCAGGATTAAGACAAACCCTATTTTTGAAAAACATTGGAAGCTGTTGGAAATGGAACTTTGTCAAGAGAAACCTACGCCACAAAAAACTACTTCGAATCTCTTGAAAAGAATGGTAAAGAAGTGGAGATAGCCGAAAAACATAAAATATTTGTGGGAGGACTCCCTCGATCGGGTACTACCTTAGTACAAAACCTGCTTAATGCCCATCCACAAGTGTATGGTGGCTCTGAATTTGACCGCATCCCCAATATCATTGACTTGCGCAACAAGCTCCAACAATCCCTGAAGAGTGGACGTATTACTGAGTACACCGATGCCCAACAAATTGATGAGACCATACGCGCTGTAGTGGATGTGCTACTGGAACCAAACCATCTTGAACCGTCCATTACCCATATAAGTGAAAAAACCCCTTGGAACGTTCTTTTTTTTGATGAATTGTTGACCCTCTATCCAAAGGCCAAGTTTATTTTGGTCATGCGAAATCCCCTTTCAGTATTCAACTCCATGAAAAAAGTAGCACAAAGGGCGCATGCCAAGCAGGTTATCCCCCCCGATTTCACTACCAATTACCGGTTGGCAGTAGCCTATATGGAAGCAGTATACAGGCTTATGCAACGCTTGTTAAAAAATCATCCCCAACAGGTGATAATGGTTCGCTACGAAGATTTATTGGACAATTTGGAGAAAACATCCCGAACCTTATTTCAATTCCTCGAAATTCCATGGAATGAGCAATTGTTGTCTTTTCATGAAGTAAACCACCCCGGAGAACGCACCATGACACAAATGGGTATCTGGTATACCACCGATCAGTTTAGGGCAAACCCCGCACAGGTGAAGGAACATACGAAAAAAAACCAATTGAAGCTTTATGAACGATACTTCATTACCTATTTTTTTCGAAAAAATGAGTTCGTAAATCCAAATTACCGTTTTATGAAAGAGCCAAATACATTTGGTAAGATATGTGGCAAATGGATGCTTATGGGATATAGGAAGAAATATCGCTTTCACCAACTTCCAAAAAGAACGATGGGCTAGTATGGACATATCGGTATACATTACTTCATACAATCAGAAGGAGTTTTTAAGAGAAGCTCTGGACAGTGTGTTGGCACAAACACTATTGCCTTTTGAAATTGTGGTGGTCGACGATGCCTCTACCGATGGTTCCATGGAATTGATTCAAGAATACCATCGGCAATATCCACATTTGGTTAAACCCCATTTCAACAATAGAAATCTGGGCATTACGCGCTGTAGGAATATAGCGTTAGATTTAGTTAAAGGTGATTATGTTACCGCTTTGGATGGCGATGATAGCTACCTTCCCCGAAAGTTGGAAGTCCAAGCACAGCTGATCAGGCAGACGGGAGCACAACTTGTATTCACGAATTTTTTTTATGCCGAGAATCATCTGGACAACATTGTAGGCGAGTGGTGCGGGAAGGATGAGATTTTGCCTAATCCCTCCAATCTTTACATGGATGTTTTGGCGCGTAATTTTCCAAAAGATACCTTGTTTCGGAATGAATTGGTAAAAACTGATTTAATGCGAAGTGTAGGCAGGTATGACGAATCATTGATTATTTATGAAGATTTTGACTGTAGGATTCGTTTGGCCAAAAATGCACAAATTGCATACAGCAAAGAGTTTTTAAGTATTTACAGGCTTCATGGGCAGGGGCTTTCCAGAGCACCCAAGCAGTTGCATTGGGAAACCCTTCATCAAATTTACACCAAATACGAAGCCGAACTAAGAGGATTTTCAACAAAGGACCAAAGATTTATCCAGGAACGTCAACATCAAGTATTGGCACTTTTCAAAACACCATCTGGACCTAAAAATGTATCTTTATTTCAAAAAGTAAGGCGAAAACTCAAAAAGATATTAAAAAGGTAAGTTTGGAAGAATCGACACTCATATTTTTGGTTTCCCAACCGCGAAGTGGATCGACCTACCTCCAATCCCTTATTTCTAATCACCCAAAGGTAAATACTACCAGCGAGCCCTGGATTTTACTCGCTTTTGGCAATCTTTTGAAACCCTCCTTGATACATAGTTCCTACAACAATGGGCTTGCACAAGATGCCTTTCGCGAATACCTTTCAAAACATCCTGAATTCCCTTACCAAGATCATTTCAAAGCATTTCTGCTCTCACTTTACCAACCATTATCAAACAGTTTTTCATACGTATTGGACAAAACACCACGGTATTGGGAAATACTAGAGGAAATAAGCTATTTCTTTCCAAAAGCAAAAATTATTTTACTACAAAGAAATCCTTTGGATGTTGCAAGATCAATGGTGAAAACTTGGGGACTTACATCGTTATATCTCTTGAATAATTATCGAAGGGATTTGCTGTTTGCCCCCAAAGTCATTCAGGAATTTTCCGAAAAGCACGCAGTAAATCCACAGGTATTTACCCTTACATATGAAAACTTAATAAATAACCGGGAAAGCCAAATGCAAGCTTTGATGGAATGGATGGGACTTGCATATTCCAACGAACTTTTGGAACCCCAACAAAACCAAAAAAACAAAGGAAGCTTTGGAGATCCTTATCAAAATCAAGAATATCAAAAAAACAGGATTGAGGTGAACAATCCTTTCGTACAAAATGCGCAATTCGCAGAATTTTTACAAGGATATGCTCATTATTTGGGAGCAAACTATTTTGAAAAAAATGGTTTTGATTATGAGGATATAGTCCCAAAGGATAACGCTACCTTCCAAAACTTTTTGAAGTGGAGGAGCGTTTTTGAAATTTCCAATCCAGAAATGGTTCGTCCCGAGGTACTTTTGAGGGAGAACCAAAAACTGAAAATTTCCCTAGAGGAACTAAAAACCTCTGCATACTATACTTTGGGAAAAACGTTGCTTGCTCCGTTCCGGTGGTTTAAAAAATAGCTCCATGCCCACATTCTCGATTATCATCCCAACATTTAATAGTGAAACCACCTTGGAACAGGCATGGAAGTCTTTAGCCTCACAAACCCATACCGATTTTGAATTGTGTATCATGGATGGAGGCTCTACCGATGGAACAGCCAATATGGTTCGGGGCTGGCAACAAAAGGACGAACGCATCCGCTTATTTCAGGAACCAGATCAAGGAATTTACGATGCCATGAACAAAGGGATGGCCCATGCAAGAGGGACATGGTTGCTTTTTTTGGGCAGTGACGACAAGTTGTTCAGTGAAACTACCTTGCATCAATTATTCCAAACCCTAAAGATGACGAAAGCTGATGTTGTGTATGGCAATGCCAAGATCATGGGCGATACGGGTTGGGCAAAGGAAGGAGCTATTTATGATGGCCCTTTTACCTTAAAAAAACTCTTACAGCAAAACATTTGCCATCAAGCCATCTGTTATCAATCCCAGTTTGTGAAGGAATCAGTAGGAACGTATGATATCCGTTATGTAAAGAGTGCCGATTGGGATTTCAACTTGCGTTGTTGGTCTAAGGGAACCTTCCAATACGTTGACCAAATAATCGCAATTTTTGCTGCGGGAGGGGCATCAACCCATTCGACCGATCATATCTTGGCTGCCGATTTTGTGGGGAACCTGCAACGTTATTTCTGCTGGTCCCTCTACCATCCCATGTTGAATACCCCTAGGACCTGGTTTTACCACCAAGTATTGAAAAAACAGCGGGAAAAGCATCCCATTCGTTGGAAACTGGTTATTTTTAAGAGGAAATTCAAAAATAAAATCTCCCGATGGTTAAAATGAGCACTATGACACACATTGCCTTCACCATTTGCTCCAATAATTACTTGGGACAAGCTTTAGCGCTCAAGGATTCTTTTTTAAGACATCATCCTTCTTTTAAATTTTACATTGTTTTAGTAGATAAACGGCACCCTTCCATTGATTACGATATTATTGCTCCAGCTAAACTACTTCCCATTGCCGATATTGAGGGTATTGACCTAGACGACCTCATTACGCGCTACTATATTATTGAATTGAACACTGCTGTAAAGCCCTCTGTATTTAAGCATTTGGCAAAAAAACATCCACAAACCGAGGCTCTATATTATTTGGATCCCGATCTTTTTTTCTATGATTCCTTGAAAGAAACAAATAGGGCCTTACATGAGGCAACGGCTGTGCTCACCCCCCATGTGTTATCTCCCATACCTAGGGACGGTAAGCAACCCGATGAAAATACCTTCTTTCGTTTTGGAATCTACAATTTGGGCTTTTTAGGAATCGATCCCTCCAAAACCGAAGCGAAAAAACTACTGGATTGGTGGGAAGAGCGTGTTCTTAAGTTCGGATACGACCGGCCCAATAAAGGATATTTTGTGGATCAATTGTGGATGGCGTTGGCTCCATTGTTTTTTGAAGGAGTGGAAGTAATCCATTCGTACGGATATAATATGGCCCCATGGAATCTTCATGAACGAAGGATTGTGAGTAGGGGAAGTCAACAGATACTTATGAACGATAACTCGACCTTGGTCTTTTATCATTTTAGTAAGTTGTCCGATAATGACCAGGACATTTCCCGTGAATACGATAGATATACCTTTAAGGATATTCCCTTTTTGAAAGAATTGTATGAGGAATACAGAGGGTTTTTACATCAAGTGGGACATGAAAAGTTCAAAAAGATTTCCATTGCTTATTCAGTAAAAAAAAATCCAACCAAAAAGGAAAAATCGTGGCTGGGCCATAAATTGGAAAGGTTGGCGCAGTATCTTATCAGACTTTCAAGAAAAATATAAGGATGTTGCTTTCAATTATTACTATTAATTATAACAATTGTGAAGGTTTAGAACGTACATTAGTAAGTGTGTGTGGCCAGGAGAAGGGCTTATTCGAATATATTGTGATTGATGGTGGTAGTACCGATGGCAGTAAAGACCTTATTGTGCAATATGAAAAGGGCATCGATTTTTGGATAAGCGAACAGGATTCAGGGGTTTACGAAGCTATGAACAAGGGGATACGTAGGGCGCATGGGAGCTATCTGTTGTTTTTGAATAGCGGGGACGCATTAGTTGAAAATAGTCTCGTTGGTAAAGTCCTTGAGAAAATAGATGGGGACGATCTCTATTATGGGGATTTGATCTGTACTTCACCCAATCAGCAGTACGTAGCAAATTATCCCAATGAAAATGAACTTACTATACCTTTCCTTTATAAAAAGTCCCTGCCTCACCCGGCGACTTTCATAAAGAAAGCATTGTTTGAGGCCCATTTTTTCTATTCTGAGTCCTATAAAATTGTTTCAGATTGGGAATTTTTTATGTATGTAATACTAAAGGGAAATGCTTCCTTTAAACATTTGGGCATGCCCATTACCTACTTCGATGAAACCGGAATGTCCAATAATAAAGAATACCGGAAAGTCCTTCAAAATGAAAAACGCTTGGTCATGGAACATCGATTTCCCCTACTGTTGAAGTTACTTGAGGAGAAGGAACGCCAAGAACGTTGGTTTTCATCCAAACGGTTCCAATTACTGAAAGAATTGGAAAACTCCAAAATCGCTCGAAGGCTCAATGCTCTCTGGCTGCGAACGCTTTACTTTTTATTCCATCAAAAAAAATAAAGAATTTTAGACTGAAAAGTGCCCGCTAGGTTTTGGACGCATTGGAATGAATATCCAGATCCTTTGGAACCTTTAGACCCATAAATTTTCCCAACTTTACCCATTTATCGGGATCCTCCAGTTGTAGGGATATCAATCTCGAGTTATCTTTTTGGTCAAAAAACTCCAAAACTTCTTTCTGACGCACTTTGTACAGATCGGTATAATGCTGTTTATGGGGTTCCATGTCCATTAGCAATTCCACTTCATAAGGACTTGGGGCAAATTGCGGATCATTTTCTAACCGATCGTAAAATTCTTTCTCTCTTCGGTACATTTTGCAGTGCTGCCTGGCATTACCCAAATTTTTTCCTCCGTGATGTTTCATCATGGACTGGAACCATTGCTCACTATCTCTATAAAATAACACAAATTTAGCTTTGGGGAATCGGTGGTAAAGCACCTTGTAAAATTCTGGGCACCACCAAGGATCGTCTTCAAACACCTGCCTTCGCTTAAATTCCTTAGAACTGAATATCGATTCAAAATCACCCTCAAACCACTTTCGGGTCCATTGGTTTTGCCAGGAATGGATCCATCTGGCTGTAGGAAATCCAAAATGGATAAAAAAGTCGCCAACCGAAGTGGTTCCTGTTTTTTGCAACGAAATGCAAAAAACCCGGTGACTCCCAATCCATTTTAATCTTGGAAACTGCTTGGTGCCCCACTTTTTCAGAAATACTGGAATTAGTCTTAAAATTACTTTTGGCAAGTGTTTTTTTATCATAATTTTGAGAAAGAAGTAGTTCTAGTTTATTTTTCAGAAAGTTTCCGGAGAATCGTTTTCTATGAAGCAATTTATTAAAAAGTTATTTATTAAATGGGGAATTTGGTCACCTTTACGGCGACTTTATAAGCGTCTTTTCGCAAATAAGGGAACTTTACCAGGGAAATATGCACAGGTACATGAATGGCGGCTGCCTGCCGATGGTATTGATTTGCGTTTCGACCTACGTGATGATTACTCTAAACGTTGGTTTTTACCCCGTTACGATGCTGGACGGATTCATGAACCCGTTGTCACCAACTTATTTATGGAATTGATTGATAAAAAAGATACTGTTCTGGACATAGGGGCTCATTTGGGCTATTTTACCTGTTTGGCTGGGGTCTTGGCAAAAAATGGACAAGTACATGCTTTCGAAGTCGATCCAAAGTGTATGGGACTTATTGAAAAGAATGTTGAAAAGAATTCGCTTTCAAACGTTTTCACCAATAATATGGCAGTTTCCGATCATGTGGGAAGTGAAAAACTGGTCTTGAAGTCAAACCCCAATCCCAGTCTTAGATTATTGGATGTTGAAGGAGCAGTGGAGGTACCTGCCATTACCATTGATGCCTATCTTGCGGAGAGAGGTATTACCCCCCATTTTGTAAAAGTAGATGTTGAAGGGGCCGAATTTAAGGTACTGAAGGGAATGGAAAAAACGCTCAGGAAAAACCGTTTTGTGATGTTGATTGAAATTCACATAGCAGAACTGAATACCTTTTTTGGAGTAGATTATAAGGAAATCATTAGTTTCTTGATCGATTGTGGCTTTCAATTAAAAAAAATAAACGAACACCGTTCCTTGGAAAGCAGGTTCGAGCCTATAGGAACCCATTCGGAATTGCATGGAAACACCATGCTGTTTTGTGAAAAATCATAACATCACTGGATACTGGAATAAGGCTAGTGGCCATGGAAAAACAAGTATTGCAAATTTTAAGAAGAGGGTACCAGATTTTTTTTCCGAAAAAATCAAAAGACTTTTTTACCAAAAAAAAACCTGATTTATCGAAAGAAAAGGCCACAGCTGCCATCATTTCTTTATTGAAATCCGAAAAGCCATGCATGATAGGACGTTTTGGAAAAGTAGAGTTGGATACCATTGCATGGTTCAAATACTCTAAAATTGAGATTTACCATAAGTTCATTGTTGGAAAAATAGACAGCCTTGAATTTCCCGAAAATTACAAATATAGACTGGAGAATAATGCAGGATTTTTCCCCGCCACACGTGAAAATATTGCACATTTTGTCCAATTGTATATTGCCGATTCTAAAAAGCTTGACATCCTTGGCTCCTGGCTTGATAATGAAAAAGTATTAAAAAAAGAGCTTGTGCATTGTACAACCGTCCATCTTGAGGATTTAAATGCGTTCTCGCATCCTAACCCTTGGACAAAAGCATTGGAAGGTAAAAAAGTACTGGTGATACATCCTTTTGTGGATAGCATCCACGACCAATTTAAAAACCGGGAAAAGTTGTTTTCAAATCCAAATGTCTTGCCAAATTTTCATCTTATCACCTATAAACCCATAGAATCTTTGGCGGGTAATTCAAAAACCTGTGGATTTGCCTCTTGGTTTGAGGCTCTGGACAAAATGAAAAATGATATAAAAACAATACATTTTGATATCGCAATTTTAGGCTGTGGCGCTTATGGTTTTCCATTGGCGGCGTATATTAAGGGTCTGGGAAAGAAAAGCGTTCATATAGGTGGAGCCACTCAACTGTTGTTTGGAATTATAGGAAAGCGTTGGGAGGAAGAATATAATTTATCCAACGTCATAAACGAATATTGGAAAAGACCCTATGAAAGTGAAAAGCCCCAAAACTTTACGCAAGTGGAGAATGGCTGCTATTGGTAAAACTAACATTTCAATGATTCCCAAAACCCTACATTATTGTTGGTTAGGGCCCCATCCCAAAAGTGAGACCTTCCAAAGCTGTCTGGAAAGTTGGAAATACCATTGCCCCGATTTTGAAATCAAGGAATGGACCCAAGCAAATAGTGCCCATTACCAAAACAAATTTTTCCATGATGCCCTACGAAAACAGCAATATGCTTTTGCGGCAGATTGTCTAAGGGTGCAGATCTTGTATGAAATGGGCGGGGTCTATCTGGATACCGATATGTTGGTAGTACAACCATTGGATCGTCTTTTGGATTATCGTTTTTTTACGGGCTATGAAACCGAAAACAGACCTGCTTATGGTTTGTTTGGTGCCGAACCCGGCAATCATATCATTGCCCAGATGAAGCACTTTTATGACACCAATTACTTTAATGCATTTTCACCGCCAGTGATAACCCACACTTTTAAGGAATTGGTAACGGAATCCAATTTAGGGAATCAGGAAATAATCCTGCCCATGCCTTGTTTTTACCCCCAACCCTATCAAGAAAGGGGTACCCCTTTTGAACCCTTTGTAACCCCTGAAACCTTGGCGGTCCACCTTTGGGACCATTCCTGGAAGCGAACCAAAAAGGATGGAACTTGGCAATTGATTCGTAATTTGAATCATGTATGGATCGATTACCTATTTTACAGATATCCCAAGAGTTACTTAGTGCGTTATGGTCGGGAATTCTCAAGAAAGTTGTATCACCGATTAATCCTCAGGCAAGCATGAAAGTAGTCCACCTTACTACATCATCCAGGGGAGGTGCTGGGATTGCAGCACTCCGGTTACATGAAGCCTTGAGGGAAGTAGGGGTGGTTTCTGCTTTTGTCTCTACCGATTGTACCATCAATTTTGAAGGTGAAAAGATATCTGATTCTTTTTTTGAATACCGAAGGACTTCCTTCTGGAAACGTCTCCTACGCAAAATTTCTTCTGCTCAGAAAGATCGTTTGCAAAATCGTTGGGAACAGCTGAAGCCCCATCTTACTTACGAAATAGCCAATTTGCCTTTCAGTAGGTATGCCATGGAGGAGCATCCCTTGGTGCAGCAAGCCAATTTGGTACATCTGCACTGGGTAGGACGGCTGGTTGATTACCCAACATTTTTCCAAAAATTGGAAAAGCCCTTGGTCTGGACCTTGCACGACATGAACCCCTTTTTGGGACTCTTTCATTATAAAACCGATCTGCAAAGAAACCCTCAGGCAGAGGAATTGGATATGAAAATTCGAACATTAAAAAAAGAAGCTCTGCAAACGATTGGTAAAGGAACCATCGTATCTCCATCGCAGTGGTTGTTGAATGCTGCAAAGGAAAGTGAAGTGTTTCAAAAGTTCGATGCGTTTTATTGCATTCCCAATAGTTTGGGAATCACCCCATGGAAAGCTGAGCGCCAAAAGGTACGTGAACGATTGAATTTGACTGAAGATACCCATGCTATCCTTTTTACGGCTGGTAGCTTGGACAACCCCCGAAAGGGAATGGATATTTTATTGGTAGCTCTGGAAAAACTTACGACTCCTGTCACCCTTCTTACTTTAGGGAAAGGAACCGTATCATGTTTCAATACCCATGTAAAAGTAATACCTTTGGGTTTTATAGATTCGCAAGAAGCATTGGCCGAAACCTATGCCGCTGCTGACGTATTTGTTTTGCCCAGCAGGGAAGATAATTTTCCGAATACTCTCTTGGAGGCCTTGAGTGTTGGAACCCCAGTTATTAGTTTCCAAACGGGGGGGATGTGTGAAGTTATTGAACCGGGTTTCAATGGGGATTTGATTGAAGAAATGAATCCTGAAGCCTTAGCCAAAGCTATTGAACGTTTTTTTCAAAATAAGCAAATAATGAATCGCCAGGCCATTAGGGAAACTGCACAACAGAAATTTCAATATATCAATCAAATTGCAGCCTACCGGGAAGCATATCAACAATTAATAACATGAAAGTAGCATTCATAACAGGAATTACAGGCCAAGACGGCGCTTATTTAAGTGAATTCTTACTGAAAAAGGGATATATTGTCCATGGCTTGAAACGCCGTTCTTCTCTCTTCAACACAGATCGGATAGATCATTTGTATCAGGATCCCCATACTACGAACCGCAATTTTATTCTGCATTATGGAGACATGACAGACAGTACCAATCTAATCCGTTTGATACATGAAATACAACCCGACGAGATTTACAACCTAGCGGCCATGAGTCACGTGCAAGTATCCTTCCAAATTCCCGAATATACTGCCAATGCAGATGGATTAGGGGCACTGAGAATTTTGGAAGCCGTCCGGTTTTTGGGATTGGAAAACAAAACCAAAATCTATCAAGCCTCCACCTCCGAATTATACGGAAAAGTCCAGGAAATTCCCCAAACCGAAACCACCCCATTTTATCCTCGAAGTCCTTATGGAGTGGCTAAACTTTATGCGTATTGGGCAACCGTCAATTACCGGGAGGCTTACAACATCTTTGCCTGCAACGGTATATTGTTCAATCACGAATCGCCGGTAAGGGGCGAAACCTTCGTCACCCGTAAAATTACTCGGGCCACGGCAAAAATCGCTTTAGGGCTTCAGGAAAGGCTCTTCATCGGTAACTTGGATGCCAAACGCGACTGGGGACATGCCAAGGACTATGTGCGCATGATGTGGATGATCCTTCAGGCAGATACTGCTGAAGATTGGGTCATCGCTACGGGAAAAACCACTTCGGTACGCGATTTTATTAAAATGGCTTTTGCCGAAATTGGGGTAGCCCTACGCTTTGAGGGAACTGGGAAGAACGAGAAGGCGTATGTAACACAAAGTAAAGATCCTAAATACCATCTGGAAATCGGAAAGGAAGTGGTGAATGTGGACCCCCATTATTTCAGACCTTCGGAAGTTGACCTTTTGGTTGGCGATGCCTCCAAAGCCAAAGAAAAATTGGGATGGGAACCCGAGTATCGACTGCAGGAGTTAATCCATGAAATGATGGAAAGCGACCTGAAATTGATGCAAAAGGAGCAGTACCTCAAAAAAGGAGGTTACAATACTCTAAACTATTTTGAATGAGCATGAAACGCGATGCCAAAATATATGTGGCTGGGCACAATGGATTGGTTGGCAGTGCCATAAAAAGGGCTTTGGAGGCCAAGGGTTTTACAAATTTAGTGCTACGCTCAAGTGCTGAACTCGATTTGCGCGATACACAGGTTGTAGCCGACTTTTTTGAGGAAACCCAACCTGATTTTGTGTTTTTGGCTGCCGCCAAGGTGGGGGGCATCGCAGCCAACAATACCTATCGCGGTGAGTTCATTTATGATAATTTGATGATTCAAAACAACGTGATCCATCAAAGTTACCTTCATAAAGTCAAAAAATTGCTCTTTTTGGGTAGTACTTGCATTTATCCCAGAGATGCGCCCCAACCTATCAAAGAAGCATATTTATTGACTGACACCTTGGAATACACCAACGAACCCTATGCCATTGCCAAAATTGCGGGAATCAAACTCTGTGAGAGCTATAATTTGCAATATGAAACCAATTTCATTGCGGCCATGCCTACCAATCTTTACGGCCCAAACGACAATTTTGATCTGGAAAAGGCACATGTGCTGCCCGCTTTACTTCGGAAAATTCATTTAGGAAAAGCTTTAGAGGAAAAGTGCTGGGATGAAATTCGTACCGACCTTTCCAAACGGCCCGTTCAAGGAGTGGATGGAATGGCTTCGGAAGCAATGATTCGAGAAGTCTTGGAGAGTTTTGGTATTGCTCAAAACGGAGGGGTCACAGTAGAAATATGGGGCAGTGGCAATCCAATGCGGGAGTTTTTATGGGTAGAGGATATGGCGGAAGCCTGCCTGTTTTTGATGCAGCAAGTGGATGCTCCAACCTTCAATGGAATGGTGAAGGAAATTCGCAATACCCATTTCAATATTGGTACGGGGCACGACCTCTCCATTAGGGATTTGGCACTTAAGATCAAGGAATTGGTTGGATATCAAGGTTCATTCTATTTTAATACTGAAAAACCAGATGGGACGATGCGAAAGGTGACCGATGTGTCCAAGATCAATGCCATGGGATGGAAGGCAAAAGTTTCTTTGGAAGAAGGACTGCAACGCATGTACAATTGGTACCAAAACACACCGTAATGGCCACGCCTTTCTTGAGCATCATTACTATCAATTACAACCAAGCCGAAGGGTTGCTTAAAACTATCGAATCAGTGGTACAACAAACTTTTAAAGACTATGAGTTTCTGATAGTTGATGGAGGTTCGACGGATGGTAGCTTAGAGGTCATCAAAGAGTTTGAAAACCATATTGATTATTCGGAAAGCAAAAGTGACCGCGGAATCTATCATGCTATGAACAAGGGAATTGCCAAAGCTAAAGGCACCTATTTGCTTTTTTTGAACAGTGGCGACTTCCTCACTTCCGCAGCAGCCTTAAAATCGTTCATGGAACATCCTCAATTTGATGGAGATATTGTTTACGGAGATTACCAATTTGCTGAGGGACATAAGGTATATCCGGATTCACTTACCCCTACCTATTTTATGCGGACTTCCTTGCCGCATCAAAGCACGTTTTTCCATAGAAAAGTATTCGATTTGTTGGGCGGCTATGACGAATCCTATCCCATGGGTGCCGATAGGGCCTTTTACATCAAGGCTTTTTTGGATGGGCGGTTTCACTTCAAACATATACCCTATTTCCTCACGGAATTTGACCTCTCTGGGGTGAGTAATTACCAAGAATTCAAGAAAAAGAAGCAAGCCGAAGACCAACGTTTGCTGAAAGAAAGTTATGGGGAATACTACGAACATTACTGGGCCATTCATGAGAGCGAAATGCACCAATCGCGTGTTCCGAAATATTCGCCAAAAGGTATTTGGAAACGCATTAAAAAGCGATGGAGGCAGTTATGGAACCACTAGTAAGTGTCATCATACCCACCTATTGCCGTCCAAGATTACTTTTGGAAACCTTGCAAAGCGTTGCGGCCCAGACGTATCCTAATATTGAAGTATTGGTCATGGACGATGGAACACCAGGAGAAGAGGTTTTAGTACTCTGCAAGCAATTTTCGAACGTTTCTTACCACAAACTGGAAAATAGTGGCGGACCTTCCCGGCCCAGAAATAAAGGAGCTGAACTGGCCAAAGGTACCTATTTGGCCTTTTTGGACGATGACGATTTGTGGTTGCCCAACAAACTGGAACAACAGGTTAAGATATTGGAGGCCAATCCCCAATTTGGATTGGTCCATACACCCTGTTGGGTAATGGATATCAATGGTATTGTTACCAAGGAAATTATTGGTAAAACCGGATCGCAAGAAGTGAAGCATGGGGATGTCTCGCAACGGATGATGGGTAATTGGACGCTCATGACCTCATCGGTATTGATGCGAAAAAGTTTGTATGAAATCGTGGGGCCTTTCAATGAAACAATGCCACCTACAGGAGAGGATACCGAATTCTGGAACCGTTGTGCTTTTCACTCAGAATTTTACTATCATGCGGCCCCTTTGGTACGTTATAGGAGGCATGATGAGGGGAATAGCAAAAAATTGAAAGCTGCCTATTTTGAGGTGCCTTGGTATTTGAAAAAAACCTTGGATGACGCCTTGGAAAATAAATTGATTACCAAGGGGACCTTCAAAAAGCTAAGGAATCAACTAGTTCGGAAACAATTGAAAGACCTTCACTATGGAAGGATAAAAACACTTCGACGCGTTTTTGAGTTCAATCCTTTTTGGTTTCTTAACTTTGGCAACATCAAGTTGTTTTTGAAAAAATGGTATAACCCTAATTGATCTCAACATGCGTTTAGGTTCCAATCCGATGCAACAGACCAAGACCCGTCACGATGCCTATCATCGCATCATTGTGCCGGTTTTTGTGCCCGATTTGGAAACAGAGTATTTTCAGAATGGCTTGGAAGTGACGAAGTATTGTTTGGAATCTTTAGTAAAAACAAGACATTCCAAGAGTTTTTTGACGGTTGTGAATAATGGAAGTTGTAAGCAAGTAACAGCATACCTTCAAGAATTGTATGACAACAAGCAACTGGATCAACTGGTGCACTATCGTGAAAATGTTGGGAAAATTGATGCGATGTTGCCCATTGCCCGTACGGCCGAAGAACCTTTGATTACCCTTACGGATGGCGATGTACTTTTCAAACAAGGATGGATGCAAGCCGTGGAAGAAGTTTACGTAAACTTCCCCGAGGCAGGAATGGTATCACCTGTTCCCCATGGAACCACTTTCGCCAACTTCACGGTGAATACTTTGTTTGATGCCTTTTTTAAGGGACTATTGAAATTTCAGAATGTATGTAACCCAATAGACCTAATGCGTTTTGCAGAAAGTATCGGCAAAGAGGATACCATGTATTCGAAGAAATCCCGATTGGAATCACAGCTTACGGTCAATCGCAAAGAAGCTAGTGCAGTTGTGGGTTGTGGTCATTTTGTAGCTACACTGCGCAGGGAAGTATTTGATCATGCACCAAAAAAATGGAGCCATTGGGCCTATGCCAGTGAAGCCGACAGGAAATATGTGGATAAACCTAATGAAGTTGCAGGTTTTTGGCGATTGGCTACTACTGGTAACTTTGCCTACCATATGGGCAATTCCACCACTTCCTGGATGCAAGATGTCTTCGAAAATCTAGAGGCAAATACCGATAGAATCAGTAAAATCCCCAATGCCTCACGTAACTATATTTCTTTTGGGATTAAAAAAGTTTGGGTTCGTGCAATGATGAGTCAGTACTTCAGAAAATATTTTTTTAAACGATGGGGTTTAAAAACCAAATTGGATGAGTACTAAGAAATGTATTTTGGTAACTGGTTCCAATAGATCGGGCTCTACTTGGGTAGGAAAAGTAATTGGAGAACACCCAAAAGTCGATTATATTATTGAACCGCTTAATTTAAATCGGATTGAGCGTTTTGGAAAATTTAATATCGACAAGTGGTATTTAAAAATCAATGAGGAAAGTGATGAAAACCTGAAACGAGAAGTTAGGGCATTGCTTAACTACTATTTGAACCTAAATGTCCCTACCTTTTTAAAAACTCCTTTTGAAAAGTATGAGGGACATAGTATGTACATGTCATTAAAAAAAAGAATCAGGAGAGCCCATAAGCCCATAAAACTACTTAAGGATCCTACCGCCTTATTTTTGGTTCCATGGATGGTGCGTGAGTTTGGGGTGAGCCCCGTGGTGTTAATTCGGCATCCGGCAGCTTATGTACTGAGCATCAAAGAAAAGAAATGGTGGTTCGATTTTAATCATATATTGCGGCAGGAACATTTTTTTGATGAACTTTCGAGCGATTTAAAAGACGAAGTCGTGAAGTTTAAAACCGAAGAATCCAATATGGATATCATTGATAATGCAGCACTGCTTTGGAAGGTATTTTATGCCCAGGTTTTAGAGTATAAAGGAAAGTATCCAGATTGGTTGTACATTACTCACGAGACTCTATCCTTGCATTCTATGGAAGCATTTAGAACGATTTTTGACTATTTGGAGATAGAATTGACCCTGAGTGTGCAAAAATACATCACACTTAGTACCAAGGCAATAAATTCGGAAAAGCATTTGCGGGATGCAGCTGAGAATGCCGTGAAATGGAAAAAAATATTGACCAAAGAAGAACAACAACGAGTGTATGGAATCACCCATAGTGTTTCCAATCATTTTTACGATTCATTTTAAACAATTATGATTCGATTGATATTATTCAAACTTTTAGAAAAAGGGATTCGCTATTCCCGTTCCATGCAAGGGGGTAAGGTTCAAGTTACCGGGCTTGTAAAGGGCATTAACCAAGTGGCTTTTGAAGGAAACAATGCGGTATTAAGCTTTTCCAACTTCAACGGAAACATTACAGTGGGTTATGCCACAACCTTTGGGGTACACAATCTTGTTCATGGCGATGTAGTCATTGGCAGGTATTGCCAATTTGGCCCCTATGCAGCTATTAATACCTTTGGCCATCCCCAGGATCGAATTACTACCTACATCAATAAGCGATTGTTGGATGGAGTAATGTCTCAATACAAAACCTCCAAAAGAACTATCATAGGCAATGACGTATGGGTGGGTAAAAATGCAATTATTCTTGGTGGCGTCACTATTGGCGACGGTGCTATTATTGCTGCTGGATCTGTAGTAACAAAAGATGTTCCTGCTTACCATGTAGCTGGGGGTGTGCCAGCCGTTATTTTAAAAAAGAGATTTTCTGGTCAAGTAATACAGGAATTGCTGGAATTACAGTGGTGGTGCAAGTCTCAAGAAGAAATAGAAAAATTACGACCCTTATTTAACAAAGATATCTCAGAAGCAAGCTCCATATATGAATGACCCATTTTTCATTATAGCCGGAGAAAGGCGATCGGGTTCTACGACGTTGTATGACGTTTTGGGACAGCATCCAGAAGTAGGGATGTTGCCCATTTCCGATTTCGATTTTTTTATTGAACCGGAATTGTTTTCACGGACCCCCCCTTCGGAAAAATTTCCAATAAAAGATTGGGAAACTACCCATCCTAAGGAAAAATACGTATCCCTTTTTTCAGACCTTTCCGGTGTCACTGGTCAAAAAGATGCCGACCTCTTTTGGTGGAAACCCGCACACCAGCGATTGGCCCGGTTACTTCCCAAAACCCGGTTTATTATAGTATTGCGTGACCCTGTTAAAAGAGCTGAAAGTCAGTTTTTTAATGAAACAAGTAAGGGAAGGGAAACCCGTACTTTTGAAGAAGCCCTCAAGCGGGATGCTTCCGAAAACCTTTTAGACTGGGAACGGCTCCATTTGGTTTACAAATCCCGCGGATGCTATGCAGAAAGCCTTCAGCATTTTTTTGGATATATTCCAAGAGATAGGGTAAAAGTGATTATCTTGGAGGAATGGATGGACCGGTGGGAAATGGTCATGAGGGAAATTTGCCAATTTTTGAAAATCGATCCGGAAAAGGCACCAACGAAACCCTTGCATTCCAATAAAGAACATTTACTAATGCGCCGTTCTTTTGCTTCCAAAGGAATGTTGAAACCATGTTTCGACTACTGGGAGCGCATTTCGGAAGGAATCATCATCCGAACGGTACATTCAAAATCGGAACGTGATAAATGGAGAAAATTTTTTCAAGGGTTTTATAAGAAATCACTCAGAAAAAAACGGTTCATGGACCCAAAAACCAAAAGAGAACTCATGAATTTTTATGTACCTCACAATAAGGCTTTGGAAGTCTTACTAGGAAAGAAAATTTCGTACTGGAATTATGATTAGGAAATTACTCCAAAAATTTAAAGAACTTTACCAGTATCGCTATTTGGCAAGGCATGAAAAGGGTGCATACCATTTTTTGCTTCAAAAAATTTATAAGTCGACCGATCTTAATTTCCTGCAACATGCATGGCAATTGGATTATTTTAGGGAAGTTTTGGTACCTACTCCGCTTGCTTTGGAACCCATAAAAAAAGTGTTGGTTTTGGCGCCTCATCAAGATGATGAAGTGTTAGGATGTGGGGGTACTTTGTGCAGATTGTCTCAATTAGGGTGTTCCGTACAGCTACTCTTTTTAACCGATGGTGCCGAATTGTCGAATCCGGACAAATCGGTTCAGATCCGGAAAAAGGAAAGTGAAAATGTTGCAAACGCCTTGAAGGCTCAATGCAATTACTTGGGAATATCCAATATTACATTCAACATAAGTGAAGCAGCATTTGGGAAATTGGTAGGGGTAATGAATGAAGGGTGGGATGCCATTTGTTCGATATGGCCTTTGGATGGTCCCGCAAAGCACCGGTTGTGCTCTTATTTGGTGGGCAAGGCGGTTTCAATTTCAAATTACAAAGGTTCCATACTTTTTTATGCGGTCCATACCGAATTGCTCCCTAATAAATATATTGATATTACGGAGATTGTACATCAGAAAAAACAGTTAATATCGCTTTATCCCTCGCAACTGAAAGCACAAAATTACCAGCATTTGTCAAATGGATTGGATGCATGGAGGTCCCGTTTTTTGCCCATTTCAGAAAAGGCGAGGTATCTAGAGGTTTTTATGGAAATCCCGGCAGAGTCCTACCAAGATTTTCAAGAACTCTATGAGCGTTCCATTGCTGCTGAAGTGTTCAAGGGAAATGAAGTGTGTGTAGAGGCCTTCAAAAAACTCAAAAGACTTTAGGGTTATTAGAGCAACTCGTGAATAAATAGTACATTTGAGTTTTAAAGGATACCCCATTGTCTAAAACCATAGCTATTATTCCGGCCCGAGGAGGTTCTAAACGTCTGCCTGGTAAAAACCTACTTCCTTTAAATGGAATTCCACTGATGGAACATAGTATCCGTTATGCCAAATTATATTCGAACATCATTGATACTATAGTGGTTTCTACCGAAGATCCAGAGATTGGTCGAGTCGCAAAATATCTTGGGGTGGAAGTCCTACAGCGCCCCCTTCATTTGGCCAGCGATACTGCTTCAACGGTGTCGGTACTTAAGGATGTTCTGGAGCAACTAAGTTTTCCAATCGAAAATATCGTACTATTACAAGCCACAAGTCCCCTACGGCCCTTAAACCTTTTAAAGGATGCTTTCAAGGAATATGAAGAAAAAGAAGCAGATAGCTTGATGACTGTTTCAAGGAACCATCAAAAATTCGGTAAAATAAAAAATGGAAAATTTGCCCCGTTCAATTATGAATTTGGCCAGCGGAGTCAGGATTTGGAGCCCCTCTATTTTGAAAATGGGTTACTGTATATCAGTAAGTCCCATCTTATAGAAAAGGGGGTTATTGTAGGGGACAATCACATTCCATATATTGTTGATCATCCTTTTGCACATGTAGACATAGACACTGAGGAAGATTTACAATATGCGACGTTCATTTTAGAAAATAGTACAAAACCATGAACCCTTTTATTGAGATAAGTGGAAGAAAAATAGGTCCCGATTATCCACCCTTAGTGATGGCTGAAATTGGAATCAACCATGAAGGTGCTCTGCAAGTTGCCAAGGAAATGGTCGATGCCGCAGCTAGGGCCGGAGCCGAGATTGTAAAACATCAAACCCACATCGTGGAGGATGAAATGAGTACTGCTGCTAAAAAGGTTATCCCCGGAAATGCCAATGTTTCTATATATGAAATTATGGAACGTTGTGCTCTTAGCAAAGACGAAGAATGGGAACTGAAATCGTACGTGGAGCAAAAAGGAATGATTTTTATTTCCACTCCTTTTTCAAGGGCAGCCGCCAATCGATTGCAAAGTTTTAATGTTGCTGCATATAAAATTGGAAGTGGGGAATGTAACAATTACCCGTTGCTCGAACACATCGCTTCTTTTGGCAAACCCGTAATACTAAGTACAGGAATGAATACCTTGGGTAGCATCCAAAAGGCGTTGAGTATCTTTGATGCCCAACAGGTGCCCGTGGCGATTTTGCACACTACCAATCTGTATCCAACTCCTACCCATTTGGTACGACTGGGGGCTATGGTGCAAATGCACCATGCTTTTCCCGATAAAGTTTTTGGGCTTTCGGATCATACACTCAATAACAATGCTTGTTTGGCTGCTGTGGCACTTGGGGCTTCTATTCTGGAGCGTCATTTTACCGATTACATAGAACGAGCTGGACCGGACATCGTGTGTAGTATGGACGAAGGGGCTTGCAAGGAATTGATCCAAAGCAGCAAAGAGATTTGGGAAATGCGTGGGGGTACCAAAGGGCCCTCTAAAGAAGAACAAGTAACCATCGATTTTGCTTTTGCAACGGTTTGCACCATTTCCTCCATCAAAAAGGGAGACGTGTTTACTAAAGAAAATATATGGGTTAAACGACCGGGAACTGGAGAAATACCTGCCGGTGATTTCAATGAAATTCTTGGAAGAACTGCAGCTAAAGATTTAGAGGTCGATGTGCAATTAAAAAGGAATGACCTTGCTTGAAAAAAAGAAAATAGTTTTTCTAACCGGAACTCGAGCCGATTTTGGAAAACTGAAATCCTTAATTCGGATTTTAGAGACCCATGCACATTTTGAACCTCATATTTTTGTAACGGGAATGCATCTGATGGAAGATTATGGATTTACCCTTATTGAGATACAAAGAGCAGGGTTTGTGAATATCCATACATTTTCCAATCATACCTCCGAGACAACCATGGATTTAACCCTAGCTAAGACCATGAAGGGTTTTTCGGAGTTCATAAAAAAAACCGACCCTCATTTAGTCGTAGTCCATGGTGATCGGGTGGAAGCGTTGGCTGGGGCCTTGGTAGGGGCTCTGAACAATGTTTTGGTAGCCCATGTGGAAGGAGGGGAAGTTTCTGGAACTATTGATGAATTGCTACGACATGCCACTAGTAAAATGAGTCACATTCATTTTGTTTCCAACAAACAAGCCAAAAAAAGACTTTTGCAAATGGGTGAATTGCCCGAATCGGTATTTGTTATCGGATCTCCAGATGTAGATGTTATGTTTTCCGATACGTTGCCTTCACTCAATGAAGTAAAAACCCATTACGATATTGCATTTAGTGACTACTCGGTTGTTATGTTCCACCCTGTTACTACCGAAGCTACTAAGATGGGGAAATATGCCTCCAATTTGGCTAAGGCACTTTTGGATAGCGACAAAAATTATGTGGTAATCTATCCCAATAATGATTTGGGAAGTAAAGCCATCTTAAATGCATTTAAGCTGTTACACGCAAACCCCAAGATTCGGATTTTTCCTTCCATCCGATTTGAGTATTTCCTAACCTTACTAAAAAATGCTGAATGTATCATTGGAAATTCCAGTGCAGGAATCCGTGAAGCACCTTACTATGGGATTCCGACTATCAACATCGGTTCACGCCAAAAAAACAGAGCACTTCACTCCCATATAGTGAACGTAGGATATTCATATGAAAGTATTTTACATGCCATTAAGGCAGAACATCAGAAGGTAAAAGAAGATCGGAGTGGCTTTGGAAAAGGTCATAGTGATGTGCTTTTTCTAAAATCCTTGGAAAAAGGAAATGTGTGGAACGTAAATCATCAAAAACAATTCAGGGATCTATAGTGGATTCAAAAAAAAATATCATTTTCTTAGTGCCTGATGGTGTAGGTGTACGCAATTATTTGTTTTCAAATATTATTTCTGAATTTAAGGATAAAGCCCACCTCCATTTATGGACGACACTTACTGAAAAAACCGCAAAGGAAATAGAAACACTTCACTCGGTGGAAACGAGCTTTTATCAATTTCAATTACCCAAAGAGACTTTTAAAGTGAAGCTGTTTCGTGAGGCCGCTACCTATGCCCGACTTTTGGTAAACCGAAGGAAATTGGACAATCCAGCAATCATGGACTATTGGTCCAGAAATCCCAAGAGTATTCCATTGAGGATTTTCTATAAATTGGTGAAGTGGATGGGGTTTTGGGTATCTGCCAAGTATGATTGGATTCTTGTTTTGGAAAAGAAATCACGCGCAGCATGGCCTAGAAAAATGATGGATCGGTATATTGGGTTGTTAAAAGAGTGCAAACCCAACGTTATTTTTGTAACCCATCAACGTGTAGCTTCTTTAAACCCTATTTGTAGTGCCGCTAGAGAATTGGGCATAAAGGTAATAACTTGTATTTATTCTTGGGATAATACAGCAAAAGCTAGTTTGGCCATTGAAGCTGATGAATATTTGGTATGGTCCTCCTATATGAAAACCGAGTTATTGCAACTCTATCCAGAGATTCCAGAGGAAGTGGTGATAACCACGGGAACCCCTCAATTTGAATTTTATTTGCAGGAAGACCGCTATATGAGTAAGGAATCGATGGCTGCTTTGTACGGATTGGATTTACAAAAAAAATGGATATGCTTTAGTGGTGATGATGAAAAAACTTCTCCTTACGACCCCCAATATTTGGACGATTTGGCAACGGCCATCCAGTCCCTGCCAGAAAACCTGTGCCCTCAAATTATATTCAGACGTTGTCCGGTGGATGTTTCCACAAGGTACGATAGTGTATTGGAAAAATGGGGAGAGCGTATTGTACCAATCGATCCAATCTGGAACACATCAACCTTTAATTGGGGAAGGGTTTATCCTTCAACAAATGACATCGATTTATTGGTAAATCTTGCCCGTCATTGTGAGTTAGTTATCAATTTGGGTTCCACTATGGCACATGATTTTGCAATTATGGGAAAACCAGCTTTTTATATTGCGTATGACCCATTCGTGGACAAAAATTGGTCGACCAAGACGATTTATCAATTTCAACATTTTAAAAGTATGGATGGAAAGGATGCTGTAGGTTGGTTTTATAGCCGTATGGAAATGGCCGATAAACTTGCTAAGGCTTTGAAGGATCCCAAGAGTGTGGCACCTGACCGTGAACAGTGGTTGAAACTTATCGTGAAACATCCTTTAAGTAATGCCTCAAAAGAAATCGCCAAAAGATTGTTGGCATGATAACACTGTATTATGATTCGAACCTAAGATTACAAGGGCCTACTTATCAAGTATTTCCGTTATTGGAAGAGTTGGAGAAAGCAAATTCACAATTGCATTCAGTCTATAAACTTATTGGGAGCTTAAACGATTGCGATTATGCGATGATACCCATGAGCTTGCAATACCTGTATGTAAAAGGGTTTAAGACTCGGGTTCATGCATTTTTGGAACAATGTGAAAAGGCTTCGAAGGCCGTTTTGGTCTTTTCGGGAGGAGATTACGGTATGAAGCCTCCCAGTACAAACTGTATTTCTATACGTTTGGGTGGAAAAGCTAGCAGCTTTAACCATAAAACCTACATCATGCCTCCTTTTATCAATGATCCATTCGATTGGGCTGGGGCTGAAGAACCCATGAAAAAGCCTTTACAGCCCACGGTGGGGTTTGTTGGGCATTCGGATGGCAGTACTATAAAATACATCAAGGAACTTGCTTCTTACCTAAAAGGGAACTTTGGGAGAATGTTGGGAGTTGACTCCACCGAAATACAGTCCTTTTATCCATCCAGTATTAAAAGATTTCAATATTTAAAAAAGTTGGAAAATGACCAAAGAGTTGTTTCAAATTTTATCCATCGAAGAAAATATAGAGCTGGCGCAAGTTATGAGTCTGATAGAACTCGGACACAAATGGAGTTTTATGAAAATATTCGGAAAAACCTCTATACGTTCTGTTTACGCGGGACCGGAAATTTTTCAGTTCGTTTTTATGAAACTTTGGCAATGGGACGAATTCCTTTATTGATCAACACCGATTGTGAGTTGCCATTTCGTGATGAAATATCATGGCAAGAGCATGCCGTGATTGTCAATGAAAGTGAAATAAAGAATATGGTCCGGATTTTAGTGGAATTTCATCAAGGGATTTCAGAAGAAAAGTGCCATGCCCTTCAGCAAAAAAATAGACTTTTGTGGGAAAAATACTTTCAAAAAGATACCTTTTTTATGAACTTGCAGAGGCAGTTGCAATCTAACATTCTAAAAAAACTTTGATGCATATTGTTTTTATTTCGTCCGAATATCCTTTATGGGCCTCAGGGGGTGTAGGTACGTTTCTTCAAACTTTTGGTAGGGCCATGGTTTCCCGTGGACACTCCATTACAATATTGGGGGTGGGAATGGATGCTGAGGAAAAATTTTTGAAAGATGAGGGGGTACAGATTATCCGATTGCCCAAAAATGCTTCCGTGTTACCCAATTTTGTGTATAATTCCTTGAAGATTAATCAGGCATTGAAAAAAATACATCGACGACAAGCGATAGACATCATCGAAACTTCCGAGTTGGGTTTGGCCATTATTTCAAAAAAGCACCCAGCAAAGAAAGTTATACGATTGCATGGAGGTCACCACTTTTTTTCAGAGGCAGAAAAAAGAGGCATCCATTGGAGAAAAGGAACCCTTGAGAAACAATCCTTTAAAAAGGCCGATGGGTTTATTGCGGTATCTCATTATGTTCAAGACCATACAGCAAAGTACCTGAGCTATCATGGCAAACCAATTTCGGTAATCAACTATCCCGTCAATACAAAAATTGCAGTTCCGATTACAAAAACAGCAAAAGACCGAATACTTTTTGCAGGTACCGTATGTGAAAAAAAGGGCGTACGCCAACTTTTGGAAGCCTTTAATTTGGTTCGGAAAAAATACCCCAACAAAATACTGGATCTTTATGGTAGAGACTGGTATGATATATCAGGGCGCTCCTATATAGAAACATTAAAAAAAGTATATGAGCCTTCCTATTTTGAAAACGTGAATTTTAATGGGTCCATTTCAAGGGAAATACTTAATTTGAAATATTTGGAATCCGAATTTTGTGTTTTTCCATCGCACATGGAAACCCAAGGGTTGGTAACTCTCGAGGCCATGCTCTTGGGAAAACCTGTAATTTTTTCACAATATGGCCCCGGACCAGAAACTATTGAGCCTTACAAGAATGGACTCTTATGCGACACATACGTTCCCAATGACATCGCTGAGAAAATGCTCTGGATGATTGAACATCCTCAAGAAGCGAAAACAATGGGTGACGCTGGTAGGCAGCATGTACTGATGAAATATGATTTGGATCGTATTTTAGATCAGAACATTTTTTTTTATAAATCACTTCAACAATGAAGTTTGCCATCATCACTCACGTAGTTCATTACCAAGAGGATGGAAAATATTATGCCTATGCTCCTTATGTGAACGAAATGAATTTATGGGGCAAATACGTGGATGAAGTGCTTATTGTAGCCCCCAAGACTACAAAAAATGATGCCAATATTAATAGTGCATATCAACAAAAACACTTACAATTCTATACAATACCAACTTTTTCGTTTATTTCAATTTATCAAGCTCTTAAGGCTTTGGCGGTACTGCCCATCGTTTTTACAAAAATTTGTTACGTCTGTGCAAAAGCCGACCACATTCATATACGTTGTCCTGGAAATACTGGACTTTTAGGTTGTTTGGCACAAATGTTTTTTCCTAAAAAAACCAAAACGGTTAAATATGCAGGAAATTGGGATCCCAATGCTAGGCAACCCTGGAGTTACCGATTTCAAAAATGGCTGGTAAAAAATACATTCCTAAACCGAAATCTTAAAGTTTTAGTCTATGGCAACTGGCCCACCAGTTCTCCTAACGTAAAGCCTTTTTTTACAGCGACCTATTTTGACCATGAAAAAAAACCACTATTAAAAAGGGACTACTCAAAAAGGCTTGAGTTTGTGTTCGTAGGCACATTGTCTCCTGGAAAGCAACCGCTTTGGTGTGCCAAATTTATTGAGTTATTGCACCAAAAAGGATTGGAGGTAATTTTGGATCTATATGGGAAAGGGACAGAACAAAAAATACTTGAAGACTATATTAAGAAAGGCAAACTTCATGAAATAATCAGGCTACATGGAAATCAACCAAAGAAATTGATTAAAGAGCATTTACAGAAGGCTCATTTTTTGCTGTTGCCATCTAAGTCTGAGGGATGGCCAAAGGTAATCGCTGAGGCTATGTTTTGGGGGTGTATTCCAATTGTTACTCCCGTTTCCTGTGTTCCGTGGATGTTAGGAGAAGGAAAACAAGGAATCATTGTTTCGGGGAACCCATCGGAGGAAGCAGAAAAATTTGCTGATTTATTGAAGGAAAATTCTCTGGGAACTTGGGAGAGTATGTCACAACTTGGTGCTGCATGGTCTAGAAACTATACATTGGATGCCTTTGAATTAGCGATTAAAAAATTAATATAACTAAATGCTTTTTCCAGAGTTGTACCGTAAAGAAATAAACAGCATGAGACCTTCCAAGGAATTCATGATGGGATTGTTTCGGCGGATTTTTGGAACTTCAAAACAAAAAGTATTTGTCATTGGGTTTCATAAGACGGGAACCTCTTCTATGGGAAAGGCTTTGCAAATAGTAGGTTTTAGAGTATGTGGCAGCCTAAAGGAAGGGTATGACTATTCCAAACAGCAAATTCCCTTTTTGGATTATTTAATGGTAAAGGCCAAAAGATTACTTCTTGAATACGATGCATTTCAGGATACTCCCTGGTTTTTACTTTACAAACATCTTTACGAACAATACCCTTCCGCTAGATTTATATTGACCATAAGGGATGAGATTTCTTGGATTCAAAGCATTCAGAATCATTTTGGAAAAGATCATTTTCCATATCATTTATATATTTATGGAGATGTGGATTCTTTCAGAAATCAAAGGAAATTTATAGAAGTCTATAGAAATCATAATCAGGAGGTCATAGAGTTTTTTAAGGATAAAAAAGAGCAGTTGTTAGTTTTTGATTTGTCGGAAGAGGATAATCAATGGGATGTTCTTTGTAATTTTTTAGATATATCGAAGCCCATATACAAATTCCCACATGCAAATAAATCTGGTGACCGAAAAAATTTTTTATCAAGAATAAAAAAATGGTTGAAAAAATCATACTATTCTAAATGCGTGTAGTTCAAATAATAGATTCCTTGCACCCTGGCGGTTCTGAACGAATAGCCGTTTCAATGGCCAATGGGTTGGCCGGTAAAGTTGAAGTTTCTCATATTTGTGTAACCCGTGAAGAAGGTATTTTAAAAGAAACCATTTGCAAAAAAGTGCAATATCTATATCTCAATAAAAAAAGCACCTTGGATTTTAGGGCTTTTAAAAAGCTTTGTTGGTATGTGGAGACAAACAAAATCAATGTTGTACATGCCCATTCTACTAGTTATTTTTTGGCCACTTTATTGAAGATACGTTTTCCAAAATTGCGATTGATTTGGCACAACCATTTTGGAAATAGCAGGGATTTGACCTCTTTCAGGTTCAAATTGTTAAAAGCCTGTTCTCGTTTTTTCGATGCCTCTATAGCGGTGAATCATGATTTGATGGAATGGGCCTTGCAATATTTAAAATGTACAGAAGTTTATTATCTGGAGAATTTTGTGGATGTAAATCAAACATTGGGAAATGCTATTCAATTAAAAGGAATAAAAGGGAAGAGGATTGTTTGTTTAGCAAATTTTAGACCCGAAAAAGACCATTTAAGTCTTTTAAGGGCTTTTTTGGTTGTGTCGGCAAAACATCCGGACTGGTCCTTGCATCTTATTGGGAAAGCGACCAATAGTTCTTACACTAAAGAAATAAAAGAGTTTATTTGTGAAAATTTCTTGCACAATGTCTACCTGTATGGAGCACAGTTACACATTCTGGGCTGTTTGCAGCAAGCAGATATAGGCGTTCTTTCTTCTAAATTTGAAGGGTTACCGGTTTCATTACTAGAATATGGTTTGGCCAAATTGGCAGTAGTTTGTACCGATGTAGGGCAATGTAGGGCATTTGTGAATAATCTAGGTATCTTAGTACCTCCTCAATCTTCTTATGAATTGGCAGAAGGACTTATATACTTTATTGAAAATTTAAAAGAGAGAAGGGAATTAAGTGAAAAATATTATGAAAAAATAAAGAAAGAAAACACTTTTGAAAGCGTTTCAAATAAACTTTTGAGTATTTATCATGTCAACCGTATTTAGATCCTATAGGCTACAAGGGTATATACCATTGGTAATTCTGCATATTGCAGTAGGGATATTGGTTTATTCGTTTGGAGGTATTTCCAAATTCCTATTTATGGGCATCATGGGGTATTTCTTGATTCGGGTTTTTTTAAAAGGGAATAGGAATGATGAAGTCTTGATTGCTGGCGGATATATTATGGGGTATGAAGTTTTTTCACGAATGACAGGGGGAGCCCTTACTTATGAGTTTGCAAAATATGCGGTGATTTTGTTTTTGGGAATAGGCATGTTTTTTAAAGGGTTTAATCGTAATTCTTGGGCGTATGTTTTTTACATACTATGTTTGGTTCCCGGGATTCTTTTTTCGGCTATGAATTTGGATTATTTCACTAATGTGGGCAATGCCATAGGATTTAATCTAAGTGGACCTATTTGTTTGGGTATTTCTGCTCTTTATTGCTATAACAGAAAAATACCATTTCAAAGATTGCAAAATATTTTGACGGCCATATTATTGCCGATCATTGCCACCACCACATACTTATATCTTTACACGCCCGATTTAAAAGACGTAATCACAAATACGGAATCTAATTTTGCTACTTCAGGAGGTTTTGGTCCAAATCAAGTAGCAACCGTTCTTGGTTTGGGGGCTTTTATATTATTTTCCCGATTTTTTACAATCAAGGACAGACTTGTCAATGTAATTGATTTAGTATTATTGGGCTTAATAGGCTACCGCGCAATCATTACTTTTTCCAGAGGAGGGGTTTATACCGCAGTAGTTTGTGCTTTAGCTTTCATAGTAATCTATACCTTTTACTCCAATCAACGAAACAGGCTTACTTTGTTTCCTAAGGTAGGGCTCATAATAGGAATTGTTTCTATTTCCTGGATTGCATCTTCAATAAATACAATGGGTTTTATTGATAAAAGATATGCAAATCAAGATGCCGCTGGTAGGGAAGATGAGGATATTACTACCGGAAGGGTCGATCTTTTGGATGCCGAACTGGAGGCATTCTACCAAAATCCTATTACGGGAGTTGGTATTGGGAAAGTGAAGGAATTTCGTTTTCAAAAATTGGGAGATGTAGCTGCTAGCCATAATGAAGTAAGTAGGTTATTATCGGAACATGGAAGTTTTGGTATTGCTGCTTTGTTGATATTGATAATAGCCCCATTGGTATTTAGAGTGCGAAACAAAACCAATATTTATTTTTATTCTTTTTTTCTATTTTGGTTTTTAACCATTAACCATAGTTCCATGCGCATAGCTGCACCGGCTTTTGTGTACGGACTAACCCTGACTTCTATTATACATGGCCCGCCAAAAAATTCTCTACATAGGAAACCAACTCTCCCAGCATAAAAATGCGACAGTGACTACACTGGATACTTTGTCAGAGCACTTACAAGAAGAAAAGTATGATGTAATCACAGCGTCCCAAAAAAAGAATAAATGGTGGCGGTTATTCGACATGCTCTGGACGGTTTTGAAGTTCCAAAGTTCAACAAATCGTGTATTGATTGACACCTACAGCACCCAAAATTTTTGGTATGCTGTTGCAGTGGCAAATCTATGCCGTATATTGCAACTCCCTTACATCCCAATTCTGCATGGTGGAAATTTGCCTTTTCGTTTGGAAAAGTGGCCTTTGCAAAGCCGTAAATTTTTTTTAGGAGCAAAGGTGAATGTGGCACCTTCCCTGTATTTGATGGAGGCTTTCAAAATAGCTGGTTACGACAATTTGGTATACATTCCCAATGTATTGGAAATAAATCAATATCCTTTTCATTTGCGGGAGAGCGTTTCGTTCAAATTACTTTGGGTACGTTCTTTTTCAGAAATATATAATCCCATGTTGGCTTTAAAAATGATTGAGAGGTTACAGAATGTATTTCCTGAAGTTCAATTATGCATGGTGGGTCCCGATAAGGACGGTTCCATGGAAATTTGTAAAAAGTATGCTGCTCAAAAGAATTTGCCTGTACGTTTTACTGGAAAATTAAACAAGAAGGAATGGATTGCCTTGTCCAAAGCGTACGATGTTTTTATTAATACCACCAATTTCGACAATATGCCCGTGAGTGTTCTGGAGGCAATGGCCCTAGGGATTCCCATTGTGACAACAAATGTTGGTGGAATTCCGTACTTGTTGCAGAACAGGAAAGAGGCACTTTGTGTGCCGCCCAATAATGTGGAAGCTTTTGTGAATGCACTCATCCTGCTTAAACAAACCTCTGGAATGGCTAAGAACATGACCCTGAATGCTCGCAAAAAAGTGGAAAACTTTGATTGGGAAAAGGTAAAAGAACTTTGGAAACCGCTTTTGGAAGATTAAAAATATCTTTACTTTTAAAGGGCAAATCCAGCCAATCAATGTCCCAATCCTCAAACATACATTTTGAAATTTCGGAACGTAAGATTCTGCTCCGAATATTTGATGTTCTAAGTGTTTTGGGAATGCTTTATTTGGTCGGGTTTTTATTCAACTTCGATTATTTTAAGATTAGCAAAACCCACTGGTTCTGGTCCATTGTTTTGGCTTTATACCTCACCATTTTTGCAACCATTTTTGAACTGTACGATCTTCAAAAAGCCAGTAAATTTGAAGTAGTCGTTCAAAATATCATCCTCACCGCATCGGTAACGGTCTTATTCTATTTGTTGACACCTTTTTACACTCCGGTTTTACCGGACAATCGCCTGCAAATAGTCTATTTTTATATAGCCATCAACGTCGCTTTGTTCGTTTGGCGTTATGCCTACATCATGCTCATTGCAACGCCTAGGTTCCACAAACGGGTGTTGCTTATTGCCCATCGCAAGCAAGTGGAAAATGTTGTAGCTTCCTTGCATAAATCGGACCCCAATTACAAGGTGATGGGTTTTATCCATGTGGGAAAGAAAAAAGACCGATTGGAATCTGAGGTACTCGAAGAATTTCCGTTGGAAGATGTGAAACACCTGATCGAAACCCACGGCATTAGTGAAATTGTAGTAGCTGTGGGACCTTCGGAGGCTATTACCGTAAATCTGTACAATCAATTAATAAGTTTGTTGGAGCAAGGGGTTCCCATCAGGGAGTATACCCAAGTGTATGAGGAAATCACACACCGGGTTCCTGTGCAGCATGTGGACAAGGATTTTTATCGGTATTTCCCGTTCAGTAGGAGCAATCAAAACAAGCTTTACCTTTTTTTTCACCGTGTATTGGATTTGCTCTTTTCTACTCTGGGGCTGCTATTTGGGTTGCTCATTTCGCCCATCAT
>Ga0116152_10000366_pt1 | contig 36954 bp, 26 predicted proteins | sample AD_UKC119_MetaG_FD_89894 | JGI IMG/M metagenome (GOLD analysis project Ga0116152, IMG submission 89894) | Active sludge microbial communities of municipal wastewater-treating anaerobic digesters from Hong Kong - AD_UKC119_MetaG | ecosystem: Engineered > Bioreactor > Anaerobic > Digestate... | reverse complement strand
TGCCTTGCAGGATGAAGCTGAAACCGTATAAAGCATTTGGATATCAATAAATACACATATATAAGCCGCTTCGCCGGGAAGCGGCTTTTTACTGTAAGGGGCAAGGCTCGCAAAGGCGGCGCCGCGATTCCGGAAATCCTCGATTGTTAGAAACCGTCGATTGTGCGTGCTGATTGCGGAAAACAGCGATCGTATTGCAGGTTCTGAGGATTTACTTTTGCCATAGCGGCCGATAGAATGAAGGCAGATGATTAAGCTTAATCGTGTGACATTGCCTGGGAAGGCCAACAGGCTGCGTGGAGATTTCCATAAAAGCGGCACGTTGACCGGAAAATTGCTATGATTTAGAAGGATTAAGGAGGATATGCAATGCGAAAACTAATCTCCGTTGTGGCAGCGCTCATGCTGCTGCTGACGACTGCAAGCTTTGCGGCCGCCGAGGAAGACGTTACGATTCAAAATGAAGAAGCCTATGAGATGTATCTCGCCGCAGAGGACAACACCCTGCCCATCTGCGAGCCCGGCGAAATCACCCTGACCATTTATGTGGAGCTGGACGAGTACGCCGCCAACTTCTATCAATCGTATGACGAGCATCCGGTCGTGAAGAAAGTGGAAGAGCTGACCGGTCTCAATCTGGAGTTCATCCATCCGCCGACGGGCGACGACGGCACATTCTTCAACATGACCATCGCCTCCGGCGAGTATCCCGACATCTTTATTACCAATGATTTTCTTGACAGCTATCCCGGCGGCATCGAGGGTGCCGTGGAAGACGGTGTGCTGGCGGACAACGATACACTGATCCGCGAATATGCCAAGAACTTCCTCTATTCCCTTGCGCAGGCCGACAAGGATACCTACCGCAACACCGTAGACGACGACGACAACCTGACGCTTGGCGCCTGCTTCATGTGCGATTACCTGCTGGGCAACAGCAATATGGGCGTTATTGCCCGCAAGGACATTCTGGACGAGTACGGCCTGGAAGTCCCCGAGACCGTGGATGAGATGACCGAAGTGCTGCGTACGCTGAAAGCCAACGGCATCGAAGTGCCTATGGCGCTTGGCACGCTGGACGATTTCCGCTACACCTGCTCCAACTTCCTCTCCGGCCCCTTCGGCGTGGCGATGAACGGCTACCAGGTGGATGACGAAGGCAATGTGTTCTACAGCCGCGCCAACGATGGCTACAAGGCGTATCTGGAGCAGATGTCCGCCTGGTATAACGAAGGGTTGATCGACCGCGACTTCGTCAACCGTGACGTAAGCGACGCCCTCAAGATGTTCTATAACGGTCGCACGGCCTTCTGCATCATCGGTAACTGGCAGACCACCGAGATCATGTCGCTTGGCGAGGCGGAAAATCCCGACTTTGAAATCTATCCCGTACGTGTGCTGCGCCTCAACGATACCGAAGAGGAATTCCACCTCGGCTCTCCGCTGGCGCAGGGCGGCATCGGCGATATGCTGATTTCCGCCACCTGTGAAAACAAGGTTGCGGCCGTAAAATTCCTGGATTACCTCTACGATATGGATCTGGCGGAGCTGGCTTACTTCGGCACCGGCGAGCAGGAAGACGGCACCTCCACCTATGTTGTCGGTGACGACGGCGAGCTTGCTTACGGCGATGCGATCCTGAACAATCCCGACTGGCCTTATGAGACCATCCGCCATAAGTACACCCTGCAGATTTTCCAGCGCCAGCTGCTGGAAGGACCGGAAAGCTTTGAGTATTCCAACCCGATGTGCCAGACCTGCTGGGACGAGTGGGGCTATAAGACCGACGGTTCCTGGCGCCTGCCCGACTCCATCTCCAGAACCGTGGACGAGGATACGGTATACACCAACAATCAGGTGGATATCGAAACCTACAGCGACGAGATGATCTACAAATTCATTACCGGCTGCCTGAGCATTGAGGATAACTGGGACGAGTTTGTATCCACCATGTACGACATGGGTCTGGCCGAAAACGAGCAGATTCAGCAAGCCGCATATGACCGCTGGCTGGCACGCTGACCCTTTGAAACGATAGACACGCGCTAAGCAGCCGGCCGGAGGAGAGAGCTTTCCTCTTTCCTCCGGCTTTGCTTTTGAAAAACACCCGCAGCCAACCGGCTTTCCCGCACAGCGAAAGGAGACGGCAACCATGATTGCAGCCGCCCAACGGAAACCCAAAAAGCTGAAACATAACGGATATTTGATGAATATCGTTCAAAATCCAATCCTATACTTAATGGCGCTTCCGGTGATCGCCTACTATGTGATTTTCTGCTACCTGCCCATGTACGGCGTCGTGATCGCGTTTCAGGATTACGTGCCCGCGCGCGGCATTCTCAACAGCAACTGGGTAGGCTTGAAGCATTTTGCTTCGTTTTTTACCAGCACATATTTCCCGCGCCTTATACGCAACACGTTGGCGATCAATATCAAGGAGCTGCTGTTTTCCTTTCCGGTTCCCATCTTGTTTGCGCTTTTGCTCAACGAGGTACGCAGCACCCGCTTCCGCCGCATTTCGCAGTCCATCACCTACATGCCGCACTTCATCTCCACTGTGGTTATCTGCGGCCTTCTGGTGGACTTCACCAAAAGCACAGGCGTGCTGACCAACATATTTGTTGCGCTGGGCATGGATCGTGTGAACATGCTTTCAGTGCCGGGGTACTTTCAGGGGCTATTTATCGGCAGCATCGTGTGGCAGTCCTTCGGCTGGGATTCGATCATCTACTTCGCAGCGCTGACCGGTATTGATCCCATGCTTTACGATGCGGCCCGTGTGGATGGCGCCGGCCGGTTCCGGCAGGCGATCCACGTTACGCTGCCCGGGATCGCACCCACGATCGTTATCCTGATGCTGCTGCGCATCGGCTCAATGATGAGCGTATCGTGGGACAGGATCATCCTTTTGTACAATCCCCTGACCTATGAAACGGCCGACGTGCTGAGCAGCTATGTATACCGTATCGGCCTGACCAAGATGCAGTACAGCTTCGCCACCGCTGTGGGCTTGTTCAACTCGGTGGTCAATATCCTGCTGCTGATCGCCGCAAACCAGATTTCCAGACGCGTAAGTGAAAACAGCTTGTGGTAAGGGGGAGTGAGAATGACTGCGATCGCGAATAAAACCAGCCGGAAAATACGGTATTCCTTCGGAGAAAGACTGTTCAATATCTGCAACATCCTGTTTATCCTCCTGCTCGTCGGCGTAACGGTATATCCGCTGCTGTACACGCTGTTTGCTTCCTTCAGCGACGCACGCGAGCTGCTAAAGCACGAGGGCGTTCTGCTGTCGCCGCTGCAGCCGTACACCCTGCAGGGTTATAAAATGACCTTTGCCAATCCTAATATCCTGAGCGGATTTGTGAATACCACCCTGATGGTGGTCAGCGGCACGGCGATCGGCGTATGCATGACCATGCTCGGCGCCTACGTGGTGACCCGTAAAAAGTTTAAGATGCGCGGCCTTATGATGAAGGCCATCATCGTGACGATGTTCTTCAACGGCGGCATCATCCCCACATTTTTTGTGGTGCGCAATGTTGGCCTGTACAACAGCTTCTGGGCGATGATCATCCCGACGGCGCTGAACACCTATGACCTGATCATCCTGCGCACGTTTTTTATGAGCATTCCGGACAGCCTGGAGGAATCGGCATTGCTGGACGGGGCAAACGACCTGGAAATCCTGTTCCATATCTTTCTGCCGCTGTCGCTGCCGGCTATTGCGGTAATCACGCTGTATTACGCGGTTGATTACTGGAACTCGTGGTATCCGGCGCTGCTGTACATTCGGGATCGCAAGCTGTACCCGCTGCAGATGTTTCTGCGCGAGCTGCTGATCCAGAACGAAAGCGTGGATACGCAAAGCGGCAAGCAGCTTGTATCCGAGGTGTATACACGGGAACTGGTGAAGTACTGCACGGTCATTGTTTCCACCGTGCCGATCATGATCCTGTATCCGTTTTTACAAAAATATTTTGTCAAGGGCGTTATGATCGGAGCCCTGAAAGGATAACGGAGGAGTGAGCGAATGACGCAAAAATCGGAAACTGTGCAGCGGGCGCTGCATGCGGCCGAAACCGTGTACAACGCCCTGCAGCGGGCGGCGAAGCCCGGAGCGACGGAGCGCGACCTGGAAGCCGCCGTGCGGGCTGCCGCCGGAGGACACGAGGTACAGTTCGATCTGCTGACCGGCCCGCGAACGGCGGAGATCGAGGGCGGAGCGACCGAACGCGTGCTGGCGGCGGGTGATCCGCTGCTGTTGGACCTTTGCCTGAAACAGGATGATTGCTGGTGCGACGTATGCCGCACCTATTTTCTGGTTCATCCGGCGGCCGAAGCTGCGCAGGCATACGAAACGGTGCTTGCCTGCGTCCGCCATATCGCCGGCCTGCTATGCCCGGGCGAAGAAGCCGCAAGCCTGTATCGGGCGGCGGAAGCATTTTTTCGGAACAACGGGCTGCAAGGCAAGCTCAGGCACCACACGGGGCATGGTATCGGCCATACGCCGTTTGAAGCGCCGGTGGAGGTGGCGGACTCGCAGGATGTGCTGCACGAGGGCGATATCGTTACCGTGGAGATCGGCGCGTATTATGACGGCAGCTTCGGCATCCGTCTGGAGGACGATTACCTGATTACGGCGCAGGGCGCGGCGCCGCTTTGGGAGTATCCGATGTCATTGCAAAGCGCAGTTATATAGAATTCTGTTCGAGGTAGGATGTGGAAAAATGAAAGCAATGCTGTGGGAAGGAACCGGCAGGCTCCGGCAAATTGAGATGCCGGAGCCGGAGTGCAAGCCGGATGACCTGAAAATCAAGGTTCACAGCGCAGGGGTCTGCGCTACGGACGCACACATCGTTCATGGAACTTTCTTCAACGGCGATCCGCCCCATGTGCTGGGGCATGAGATTGCCGGTGAGGTGGTTGCTGTGGGAAATCCGGCGCTCAAAAGCTGGGAGGGGAAGCGGATCGTTGTGGAAACCGCCGTGGGGTGCGGCGTATGTGAGCACTGCCGCAGCGGCAACAAGCACCTGTGCGAAACGGGCGGTGAGATCGGCTTTCCGCCCTATCAGGGAGGGTACGCGCAGTATGTGTGTGTGCCGTGGACGTGCGCGCACGTCATGCCGGACAGCATGTCCTACGATGAGGGCGGGATTTTGGAAGCGGTTGCCTGCCCCGTGGGCGCGATCCGGCGTATCGGGCTGGCGTTTGGCGAAACCGTGCTGGTACAGGGCGCTGGCGTGGCGGGCCTATCCTTTATCCAGGCAGTGCGCGCCGCGTCTGCCGGCAAGGTGATTGCGACCATCACCCGGGAATGCAAACGGGAACAAACCCTGCAATCCGGCGCGGATGTTGTGGTCAATGTGAAAACGGAGGACCTGAAACAGCGTGTGCTGGAGGAAACCGGCGGCAAGGGTGTAGAGCTGTCCATCGACGCCGTCGGCGCGGCAGATACGCTGACAGACGCCGTAATACTGTGTGCGGCGCGCGGCAGGGTGCTGCTGTACGGGCTGCCGGACGAGCAAAAGCTGCCGCCGTTTCCGGCAACCCGCATCATTATGAGGCAGCTGACGGTGTTGGGTGTAACCAACAACGAGATGGCATGGGAACCATTGCTGCAAATGGTCGCGCGCGGCACCATCCGCATCCGCGATTTTGTTACGCACCGCTATACGCTTTCACAGCTGCCTGAGGCGATCGAGGCGGTGTCCCGACGGCCGGAAGGGCTGATCAAGGCGGTCGTGCATCCGTGGGAGTAAACAGAGGATAAGAAAGGTGGGCTTTTCTTGAAAATTACAGACATACAGGCATATATCGTCCGCCAACCGGAAATTTCGCTGATTGGGGACGGCACGCAGGATTCCGTGATCATCCGCATTGATACCGATTCGGGAATTTATGGCGTAGCTGAGGTGGATTCCGCACCGTATCTGGTAAAACAGGCCATCGATATGCCGGATTCCCACAGCGCACAGCGCGGCATGCGCAACGTGCTGATGGGAATGGACCCGATGGAGACCGAGGTTATCTGGGACAAACTGTATGAATGCACGTATTATTACGCGCGCGGCGGTGCGGGCATGCACGCCATCAGCGGTATCGATATGGCCCTTTGGGATATCCGCGGCAAAGCGCTGGGTGTACCGGTCTATACGCTGCTGGGCGGTGCGTATCAGCGGCGCGTGCCGGCATATATCAGCATCCTGATGCCCTCCACGGAGGATGAAGTAAAGCGCCTGGTGGATTACCACATGGTAAAGGGATACTCGGGCATCAAGTTCGGCTGGGGTAACCTGGGCGACGATATGGCGCATGATCTGGCGCTGATCCGCGCGGCACGCAAGGCGCTGGGGCCGGACAAGCTGCTGATGATCGATATCGCCATGAACTGGAAGGAATACAAGCCGTCGCTGGACGCCTGCCGCGCATATGAGCAGGAGGGCGTTTACTGGGTGGAAGAGCCTTTCCGCGTAGAGCAGCGGGCCGATTTTGCGCGCCTTCGCCAGGCAACGTCGCTGCATATTACCGCAGGCGAGGAATTAAGCGCCCTGCAGGAGTTTGAAGCCTATCTGCGCGAAGGCTGCGTGGATATTCTCCAGCCTGACCTCAGCCGCTGCGGCGGGCTGACCATAGGCAGAAAGATACTGGATCTTGCTAAAACACATCAGGTGCCCATCATACCGCATAACTTCAAGAGCGGGCTGCTGATGTCGGCAACGCTGCAGTTTATCGCGGCGCTTCCTAATGCCAAGTATCTGGAATACTGCGGCCAGGAAACCGTGCTCAGCCGCAGCCTGGTGATGGAACCCGTAACGGTGACCGACGGCTATGTGGAAATACCGGATCGCCCGGGCCTCGGCGTGGAGCTGAACATGGATACTGTAAACAAATACCGGGTAAAGTAAGATACAGCAGATATAAAAAAGGTCCGCTCCGAAGGGAACGGGCCTTTTGTGATGTACGATGCTGTGCTTACCTTGCCCTGCGCTCCAGCACGCCCGGGAAGGGCCTAAACGGGGTGTGCGGCTCCTGCTGGTACCAGTATGCCACAGAGGAGATATCATCCTGCCGTTCACGCAGCCCGCGCTCGTCCCCGCCGATTTGCTGCAGCGTTACCCGCAGATCCTTTTCAAACACCACCGGATCGGGAATGTGAAAGCGGTACAGCGCGCGCATGGGCGGGCACTCGTTCATAAAAAATTCGTTTTGGATTCCCGTATCCCGACTGTAAAACGGGTAGCCCATATAGGGTGTGCTGTAGGTCTTTTCCTGCATGCTGCCCGGCTCGTGATATCCGCCAAAGGACCATGCCCCGCCGAAATAATCCTCCATTCCCGTACCGCAGATGGTGGGATACTCCCGGTCACCATCCAGATAAAACTTCATTTCGCCCTCGCCCCACCAGCCGCGCTCCAGCGTCTGCAGCGCAATGAAGGTACCCACATAGTGGCCCTGTCCGTGGACATCGTCCACAATGACATAGTCCTTGCGCAGCTGCGTCAGAGGCTCGCGCCGCCATTGCGCGTGAAACGTACCGGCATTGGGCATGGGCTCGTCCAGCTCGATATAATCAATCTGATAAAACAGCCCCGGCACATCGCCGCTATGCTGGTTTTCCACGGTGATCACGGCACCGTCGGAAAACGGCATGGGGAAATAGCAGTTCAGCCCTTGCTTGGGGATAACCACGATCGGCTGGGAATTGACGAGATAGGCGCGGCCGAACCCATTGAGGAAAAAATCCCCCAGCGGCGTTTCAACCGACGGCGTTTTTTCACCGTTCCAGTACATGCGCAGCACCAAATCGCGGAACACATAGCGGCCCGCGTCGGTGCGGTCCGGCACGGTAATCCAGATATGGGTAATCATTCCGGGACCTTTGATATCCGCCAGCGTGGCTGTTTCTCCCTGCGGCACGGCACGGATACAGGGCGATCCTTTACGGGAAGGGCCTAGATCGCCCGCGGTTTTGCCGCCGCCGCCTTTCTGACCGTTGGGATTTTCCTGTGTGATCGCGCGGGACCGTCCCGGGCGAAGCGTGGCCAGACTATCCAGTGAAAAAGGTTTGAGCAAGAAATTACCTCCTTAATTTACAGGGAATACAGGGATAACGCGAGTTCCGTGGTGATGGTGCCAAAGGGCGGAAGAACAGGAAGGCTGCCTTCAGCTGCCGCCTGCTTGTGCCCGTTTACCCGATTGTTGGTCGGCTCCAGCCCCAGCACATAATCGCCGCTGCGCAGGCAGACCCATTGCTGCAAAAGCGGCAGCGAGGCAGCGCCATAGGACAAGCTGCACCCGATGCCAAGTGCAGGATTTTCGGCATTCAGCCGGCAAATGCCGTCCGTATCGGGCAGGCGGTGGTTATAGTCCTTTTCCTGCGCCGTGGGCAGGGGCCCGCCAAAACGCGTAAATTCTGCCGGATCCCGGGGCGTATATTCACCTGCGGCATAGGTTGCGGTGTTCGGCGGAAGCTGCAGCCGCAATGCTTCGCTGAAAAACGGATACCCGAGATTGATGTGGTAAAGCAGCATGTAGGGCTGGGGCTGCGGCGTTTGGTTGGTGATCGTATCGCAAATTTGAACCTCGGCGCGGTCCAGCGGAAATATCATTTCCCGACACAGCAGCAGGTTTTCGCCAAACAGCGAGCTTTCGCGCATCTCGCCGCGCAAAACGATGGCTGTATCGGTTTGGATAACGCTGCGCCGCGCGGCGGCCTGCAGGTGTATACGCCCGTGCGTCGGCTGCATATCGTCACCCGGGCCGACGTTGACAAGCCCGCAGGTATAGAACATTCCGCCGGAAAACCGGCCGGAAAACGGCGCAGACAGATCCTCGCGCTCATCGGTTCTGCCCAGATATGCAAGCGGTACGCCCCGGAAGCCGAGCCGCGTGATATCCATGCAGCGATCCCAGGAAACCGAAGCGGAAAGCCCGTTGGGCAATGCAATCTTTTGGCAGGCCAATGTCCGTCCGTCGCCCTGGCGTATGGAAACCTCTTCGTTTTCGATCAGCTGTTCCGCCCGGGCGGCATACCCGGCGCGGATGGCCTCGGAGATATTGAGTATCATCGGCTTATCGGCTCTCCTTTTTGCGAAATCTGCCGGGCGTGGTGCCTTCGATCCGCTTAAAGGAGCGGATAAACGAATCGGCGCCGTAATACCCGACGCGCTGGGCAATCTGGACAATGGACAGGTTGGGCTGGTTAAGCAGCAGCTCCTTGGCGGCCTTGATGCGCATGTGGTGGATGTAATCCAGCAGGCCGATGGTTGTCGTCTGCTTGAAAACGCGGGATATGTAATCCACGTTTTTCTCCAGCTTGTCGGCAATCGCGCTGACGTTGAGCATCGGGTTTGGATACTCGTTTTTCACGATTTCCAGAATATGGCGCTTAATGCGCATCTCCGTGCTTTCGTCCTCGTAGGTGTCGATTTCCTTTTCGGAAGCGGATTGATGCTCACAGAGCTTATGCACCTGCTCAGTCAGCTGTTTGAGCAGATTGTCGGATTCCTCGGCCGATCCGCGCAGGCAGGCGTGTGTCAGCCGGCTCATGGTGTGCTCCACGGATATATGCATCACTTTGTCCACCGCCTGTGTGGAATAGAACAGTACGGATTCACCCTCGGTGGGATTTTCCGCCGCCACGCGCGCTTCCGCAATCAGCTCCGAAAACGCCTGCCCGTTGAGCACGGGAAAATCGTGAATGGCGCTCACGGCAATCTGGCAGTCGATGGAAAAGCTGCTGCGCAGCATTTGCAGCAGATAGGTAAAGGAATTTCGCAGGTATGCCAGATGCTGCAGCTCGTCGGAGGAGAGATTAATCAGCACCAACAGCTCCTTATCGTTGTACAGGGGCAGCGCGGTATAGAACTGCGACCCTACCGTGCTAAAGGAATCGTGCAGCTGTACCATCGTTTGCTGGTAAGAGGTCTGCGTGTCTTCCGCCTCGTCTGAAAAATCCACGAGGGTCACAAGGCTCAGCACCCACGCGCTGCCGATGGTTGCCAGCTCCTCACGCTTGAGACGCCTGTCCAGCACCGCTTGATTGCCCGTCTTACGCATGTTGCCGATCAGCTGCTGGTCATCCAGCAGGTGCCGTGTATACTTGGCCCGGTCCATCCGCAGCCGTTTTTCGTCGCTGGCTTCCATAAGCGACAGCTTCAGCCGCGTGAACTCGTCCACGTCCGGATCGTCCACATCCGGCTGGGCCAGCGTGCTCAGATAGGCGATCGGTTTGAAGTTGCGGACGGTTGTCAGGTACGTGATGATCGTACAGATCAGGAAAGACAGCAGCAGCACCGCAAAGGCCAGGCTGCTGCGGGCCCGCAGTGCGCTGTTGATGTTTGCCAGCGGAAGGACGTTGATGTACAGGCTGCGCGTCAGCTTGGAACGGCAATAGGTATACAGCAGGTGATCCTGTATAAAGATGCCGCTTTCCGAAAGGTCTTCGGGCAGGGATAGGAAGGTTTGCGCCGGATCGGGCGAATACAGCACGCTCCCGTTTGCGTCCACCATGCCTATCCATGCGCCGTCCGTTAAATCACTATCGTCAAAAACATCCTGCAGATAGGTGCTGCTCAGGGCGACCATCAGGTTGCAGGTATCGGTATCAAACGCGGATGGCAGCGTTTGCATGTAGTATAAAATCGTATCGCCGTTTTGGTTGGCCACGTTGATCCACTGGCTGGAATAGGTCTGCGTCAGCATCGCCTGCCACTGTGCGTCGTCTGCCGGAAGCAGGCCGGAGTCCTCCAGCGTATAGAGCGCGTCTTCCAGCGGCAGGGCGCGCACGGCATCCACATACAGGTTGCTGGTCGGCATATACAGAAAAATCCGCGACAAAACCGTGGGATCGACCGCAAGGCTGCTGAGTACCTTGCGCAGGCTCATCAGCAGCAGGGCGTCGGATGGGGTAATATCATCGTATGCTTTTTTGCGCAGAAGGTTCAGGTTGGCATTGTTCAAAAGGGTGGCGGATATGGTGCGGCAGCGGGAAAACTCAAAGTCCATGGTTCTGCGCATATAGTTGACCTGAGATTCGTTGATCGCATAGAGTTCTTTGGTTAAAAGTTTTTGGTTCGTGTATTGCATATATCCGAAAACCAAACTGATCGGCAAAACGAACGCGGCCAGGAAGGACAGAAGGAATTTGCGGAAAATATGGCTGTGAAAAAATGCAAACATAGGCTTCACTACGATCGTCTCCTTCCCGGAAGGTCTATGTACAGGCTGCCGCCGCAGGCATGGCGCACAGACAGGGACAAGCAAACAGGCGGCACGCCTGTCACCCCAAGCTGATGCGGTGTTCTCAAGACATTGAAAATTCAACTGTCGCCCGCCATTGCGCAAATACTGCCCGGGGGGCGCTGCGTATCCAGGCATAGCAGTTGGAGTGCGGGTATCTTTCCGCTTCCATTATACATATTTGTTCCGGATGCGGCTATAGACGAAATCCTACATACCTGCTCACAGGCCGCCGCAATACAGATATCGTCGATTAACTACGGAAAGTGCGTTCTCCGATCCCTGAAAAACGCGATGCAAAGCGGCTATATTTGATTGACACTTATTGACGGCCTTGGATATGATTTGAGTAGGTATCGACGAAAGGAAGGAAACAGAATGAAAGCAACCCCTCTCGCATTTGACCCTGTCAGGTATGCCAGAATTCGCGCGTATAACGACAAAACCGGAAGAGACATGAAGGCTGAGCCGATCCCGCGTGACGAACGCGGCATATACACCTGTACGCCGCTGGAAAAGGGCGGATGGCAGTTTGGCATGGAATGGGATCAGCCACGGGACATTCGGGGTGTCCGGCTTACTTTTGCCGAAAACTCGCCCATACCTGCTGACTGGCATGTGGAATATTGGCACTATTCATGGCCAAACGAGCAGAAGGACCGCCGCGTGGGAGCGCATAAGGGCTGGCTGCTGACAGACGACGCCTTCCATGGCCGCTGGTTAGCCGCCTATGGGGAACAGACTACCGGTGCAGGCGGCTGCGAGGTGATATTTGATCATATGGATGTCAGCGAAGTGCTTTGCATTCAGGGTGATTATCCAGACAGGATGGTATTGTCCGATGACTACAACGCCATGTTCCGCCGCGCACTGAAGCTGCGCATTGTTTTTGAAGGCGAGGCCGCACCGCGTATTCAGGCCGTTTCGCTGATCGGGGACGCCACGGTGTGCGAGGCCGCCTGCATGGTATACCCCAATGCCACAGGCAAAGGAAAAGCGGGCGGCACTGTCCAAGCGCAGAGTATCTGGAACGGCGAGCTTGTGTCGGGCCAGGGGCATATTTTCGCACCGGCACATCTCGTGTACTTGCGTACGGAAGGCGCGAAAACAGACGGTGACCGCACAGTGATTACCTTCCGCGTCGATGATACCGGCTTTGGCGTGCGTGCGGAAGACATCGAAAAGGGCGTGTATATGGAGGATTTCGACCTGCTGATCGCGCCCGAATCCATGGGCAACAATCCCGCGGAAATCGTCGGCAAGCTGACAGCGGGAAAACAATCGATTTTCGACCGTGTGCCGGAGCATGCGGAGCAGTCCGTACAAAACGCCATGCAGAATATCCCGCCCATGCAAAAGACCATGCAGCCAAGGTACGGGCGGTACGTAATGATGGGCTGGCTCGGCGTTCGGCAGAAATTTGCGCTGCGCTACAACGGCGACATATTTGCCAATAAGATCAACCAAAAGGTATCCGCGCGGGATACGAAGGATACACACTGGGCGGGCAACGAGCTGCACTTCCGCCTTGCCAGCGGGGATCCGCCCTGCCGCCATGAGGGGAATGACGACACAACGCAATCCGCGCCTGATGCACGCGTGCCCGTGTATGTGACCGAGTGGCTGGACCGCGATATCGAATACCGGCAAACCACCTTTGCCACCCTGATGGACGCCGGATGCAAAACCATTGTCGGGGATGAGGACATCATGGTGATGAACCGCGTAAAGATCCGCAATGCGTCCTCGGAACCGCGCAAAGCGCAGCTGATGATTGAAACCTACCCGGGCGAACAGCTCTGCCTGCAGGGCGACGCCCTGCTTGCCTGCGGGCGCGTGCGTCCCGGTGATACGCCCGAGGTCGACTGGACCGTGCAGCCTTATACGGACAGATATCTGCGGGCGCAGGTCCGGTCCGGCGGCAAAGGAACGCTATCGTGTATTCCGTTCACGGCGGCAGGGACCACGTCCGAGTCCATGCAGCCGCAGTTTGGCTTTGAAGGCTACGACCGCAATCCCGTCCGCCAGCCGCCGTCCTCCTGTGTGGCGACGACGCTTTTGTACGAGGTGGAGCTGGAGCCTTATGCTACGCACGGGATCGACTTGATCATGCCGTATCCCTCGCTGGCACGGGAAGCGGACTGGGATGCGCTGCGCTTGCGAAGCTTTGACACGGAGCTGGAACGGGTGCGGAATTTCTACCTGGGCTTTGCAAATCGCGGCGCGCACCTGACCCTGCCGGAAGAAGAAAAGCTCAACGACTTTGCCAAAGCCGTGCCGTGGCACGTGGCGCTGTCGGTGATGCGGGATCTGCGCACCGGTCTGTACATGGTGCCCGCGGGCACCTATGGCTACGGCGCGTGCGGCAACGAGGCCTCCCTGCAGATACGCATGCTGGATATGCTCGGCTATCACGACGACGCGGAAAAATACCTGGAAACCTTTGTCGTCAGCCAGGGCACCGGCAGCATGGACGGGAACTTCGCCTCCAACAGCGGGGCGCTGGTGGCGAACAACTACGGCGGATATTCGGACAATATTACCTCGTCGTTTGCCTACAACCTTGATCATGGCTATATTCTCGCCTGCATGATCGACCATTACCGCCTGACGGGAAACCATGCCTGGCTTAAGCGAATCGCTGCAACGCTGGTGCGCGCGTGCGATTACATTTTTGAAGAGCGCAAGGCAACCATGCGGCTGGAAGACAACGGCGAAAAGGTCAGTTATTACGGGCTGATGCCGCATGGCCATCTGGAGGACAATCCCGAATGGCGCTGCTGGTTCTCGGTCAACGCGCAGGCCTGCGGCGGCATCCTCGCGGCGGCGCAGGCACTGCGGGAAATTGGCCATCCGGAAGCGGAGCGAATTATGGCGGATGCGAAGGCATATCAGGACGATATAATGGACTGTGTGGCCCGCGCTACGGCCAACTCGCCTGCCGTACCCAACGGCAAGGGCGGATATATGCCCCATATTCCCACACAGGCGGAAATCCGCGGCCGCGATTGGGGATGGTTCCGCGAGGTTGCCTATGGGCCGCTGCACCTTACATCGTGCGGGCTGCTGGCACCGGATGACGCAAAGACGACCTGGATCCTGCGTGATCAGGAGGACAACCTGTTCCTTTCCCGCGATTACGGGCGCGCGGTAGACCGGGAAAAATACTGGTTCAGCCGCGGGGGCATGACCATACAGTCAAACCTTTTGTTCAACGATCAGGTATATCTGGAGCGCGGCGAGAGCGAACGCGCGATCCGCATGCTGTTCAACGATTTCGCGCAGAACCTGTACCGGGATGTGAACTGCTTTACCGAGCATCCGATTACGGATTTCGGGCTTGGATTTGGTCCCTTCTTCAAAACGCCGGACGAGGCGCAGTTTATCGTCAATCTGCGCAACCATCTTCTGCGGGAAAAGGGCAATGCGCTTTGCCTGCTGCAGGGCGCGCCCAGAACCTGGTTTGACGCCGGAAAAACAATCCGGTTTGAGAACATGGCTACGTTCTTTGGACCGGTAAGCTGCAGCATGCAGGCGGAAAAAGACGCGATTACGCTGAACGTTTCGGCGAGCTGGCGCTGTGCGCCGGAAGAAATCGCACTGTACCTGCGCACGCCGCAGGGAAGGACGCCTGTGCAGGTGGAGATCAACGGTGCGCCGCTTGCCGGCACATCGATGGAGGGCGATATCCTGCGCCTGCAAACGCCGCCCGAAGCTTTTACCCTGAAAGTGGAATATTAATCCCATCAGGCCACAACCGCCGTCCACGATCTGTGGACGGCGGTTATTTATATACGGCTGTCTTTGGGTAAAATCTGGCTGAAGCACAAAAAATGCCGCCCGGATTAACCTGGGCGGCAAGGAAAGGAGATGCGTGCAACCGGTATCGTGAAAGGAGTTAAGCCGTTACAAAACTGGCTTTGAAAACGCGGCACCCGTGCGCCGGGATCTCCAACGGGCAATGGTCGGTAAACATGCCGGCTTCTTCGCCGCTGAGTATATCATGAAGCTTCAGCTTAATGCCGGAGGTGTAGGGGAGACCAAAATCGGCAAATATGCAGTCCACTTCATCCTGTTCATCGCTCAGGTTGGCATACACCAGCGCCACGGTGTGATCGCTGAGGTGCTTGAGGAAGCAGAAGCGAGCGCCTTCACGGCTGACCATGTAGGGCGAACGGCATTCCTCATCCTGGTTGATGGCAATCAGCTCTTTATTTTGCAAAAGGCTGCGCATGGACGGCGACATCGCGCGGATATCGGCGCCGATAATCAGCGCGGAGCCCATGCAGGCCCACAGCGCGAACTGCGTAACATACTCCTGCTCAAGGCGTGCAACGTCCACGCTTTCGCCGGAATCGTTCAATCCGACATGCCCCTTGCCAAACATGCCGACGGTTAGCATATCCATATCGTTGAAACACGGCGCGGCGCTGCAGTGCAGCAGATCCAGCTGGCTTTGGGCAATGGTGGCGGCGGAGGTGAAATTATCCATAATATCGCCGGTTGAACGGTAGCTGTTTACACCGGCGGAGCGCATCCACAGCTCCGGCGAATGCAAGCCCCAGTTGCAGGCGGCAAAATAGATATCCCGACCGCAGGCACGCAGCGCCATGGACATGGTTTGATACCGCTGGCGGCAATTAGCGGTTGAAGGGAAATTGCAAAAGTCGTATTTCAGGTAGTCCACATGCCACTGGGCAAACTGTCGGGCATCGCTGAAATCATGGTCAAACGAGCCGGGATAGCGCGCGCAGGTACGCGTGCCGGCGCAGGAGTAGATACCGAATTTCAGTCCCTTGCTGTGCACATAGTCGGCCAGCGCGCGGATACCGTAGGGAAATTTTTCGGGATCGGCGACGAACAGGCCGTTTTCGTCACGATCCGGCAGCATCCAGCCGTCGTCGATGATGACATAGTCGTATCCGGCATCCAGGTAGCCCAGCGATACCATGGCGTCCGCGGTTTCGCGAACCAGTGAATCTGTCGGCTGCGGGCCGAAGGTGTTCCAGGAATTCCATCCCATAGGCGGTGTCTTTGTGTACATGTTTGTCTCCCTTTCCGTTTGTTTTGCCGACTGGCCAAGGCGGCGATATGTTTTGATATGGCGAGGTGCGAACGAACAGTGAAAAATTACTGCGGATGAACCGAAATCGGGTTTGTCCAGGCGCTGTTGCCGGTTTCGTCGATGATCTGGCAGCGTACAAAGGTTTCGCCCTGCTGCGCACGCAGGTCATATATGCTTTGCGTAAGCCCGTGACCCATACGGCATCTGCCTTTAACCCAGCTTAGGTTACTGTAGAAAATAATGGAAGATACAGGGGAGCATTCCAGCCGAATTTCCTTATCGTCCACAGAATAGCGGTAGATCTCCGGACCCTGGGAGGCGTAGAAGCGGCCGGTATCCAGCGCTTGCAGCAGAGATGCCTGCGTGAGGGATTCCATTTGCGCCATGATGTAGCTGCGGCAGTGCTCCCCGCCATAAAAATGCGCGTCGTCCACGGCAACCAGCGGAAGTATACACCCGTGTGCCGCAGCGGTATCCAGTACCAGGGAGGAATCGGCGCGCAGGCAATTATGGGGGGCTGTGGACATGGAATTGTAGATTTCTGCGCCGCTTAAGCCGTGCAGTCCGGCAATGGTGCCGGGGGTGAGCAGCGACCATGCGGGGTGTGCCAGCAGCGCGCGTCCGCCGTCGCGCCGGATGGCGTCAATCGCGGCCTGCGGGCCGTGGGTAATATCCAGCGAATCTCCCAAAGCCTTGGACATCCCGATGCCAACGATATGCAGCTCTTCCGCGGGCAGCTCATAGGCCAGCTCGATGCCGGACAGCAGCAAAAGATCGCCGTCGCGGTACGTGTCCTGTACGACTGTATTATGATCGGTTATGGCGATAAAGTCATAGCCGTGCTCGCGGTAGAGGTCGGCGGCCGCCTGCGGAGACAGGGCGCCGTCGCTGCATGTGGTGTGCATGTGCAGGTTCCCTTTGAAAAACGGCAGTTTTCCGGAAAAAATATCCATGGCTTTATCCCTCTCATAAAGGGCTGAACAAGGTGCAGCCCATTTCCCGGTATTCCTGGATCTTCTGCTCGATTGCGGCTTCCGGCACGTGCAGACGACGTGCGAGGCAGCCAATACAGAAAAACTGCGTAGCGCCCCGGCTGATCAGGCGCTTGGTAATGGCGATTTCATCGCGGCGAAGCGGCGAAGCGCAATCCGCACAGCGAACCACAGGAACAGTACCTTGGCATACAGGACGCTTCACACGTTTCACCTCCGGTATCATACCATGCTCATTCCATTATATCGGGGTTTTTCAGAATTTCAATTTTGAGTTTCTTGCATTGTATCGTGTATTTCTGATTCGTACGGTTTTTTTCGGCATCGGACGATTTCTGCACGCCGTATGTCGGAAAGTGACGCTTGCACACCGGCAAGGGAGCTTTATACTTTGAACCGTAGAATAGATAAAATCAGCAACATGAAAAGGAAGGGCTGCTATGAAACAACTGCGCGGCGCCATCGGCGTTACGGTAACCCCGTTTGACAGGGACTGGCAGGTGGACCTGCAGGTGGTGCGTACCCAGGCGGAGCGCCTGTCCGACAGCCGGATAACCGGCGTATTTCCCTGCGCGTCTACCGGCGAATTTCCGCATTTATCCTTTGCCCAGCAGCGGGCGATTTATATTGCAACAAAGGAAGGCATCGGAAATGATAAAACGCTGATCGCCGGTGCGTGTACGCCAAACCTGCGCCAGTCAATCGCCTGTGCACGGCTGGCGGGAGAGCTGCGCTACAATGCCTGCGTGGCCTGCCCGCCGTATTACTATCCGCATACGCAGGAGGAAATCTTTGCGTTTTATCAGGAACTGGCGAAGGCCTCACCGGTACCGGTGATACTCTACCACGTGCCGTTTTTTACCAGCGGCATTGCTATGGATACCGTCAGCAAACTGATGCGTATTCCCAATATCGTCGGCATCAAGGATTCATCCGCTGATATGAAGCGCATTTCGCACTTGTGCCAGCTTCACACCCAGCGGGAGGATTTTCTGATTTACACCGGCACGGACGATTGCCTGCTTCCGGCGCTTGCCGCCGGTGTGGACGGCAATATGACGGCGTTTGCCGCATCCGTACCGGACTGGGTAACAGATATCTATCAGGCGTTTGGGGAGGGTAAGCTTGCGCAGGCCGCCGCGTACCAGCGGCGCATGATGCCGCTGCTGGCGGTTGCGGACGCGCTGCCGTTCCCGCTGGGATATAAGCTGGTGGCGCAAGCCCGTTATCAGCTGCCGATGACGCAGCGCGTCCATCAGCTGGCACCGGAAGAAACCGTGGAAATTGCACAGCAAAAGATTGAAAAGCTGCTGCGTGCCTGAACTAAAGCCGTTCCGATACATTAAAGAAACGGCTGTCGGAAGCGGGATACAGGATCAACGCATAACAAAGCCCTGCAACATGGGAAACAGGTTGCAGGGCTTTGCATATAAGCGGGGCTTTGACACCATCCGGTTAGGTGTATTATACTACGGAAAAGGATTGCTCAGCGCGCTCTGACACACTGCATTATACTGTACGGATCGGATCGGCTATAAAGGAGAATGGGCCTATGTCATTGGGTATCGTAATTAAATCCCCCGAGGGGCTGGTGCTGGCGGCGGAAAGCAGGATTACGCTTGGCGTTAAAAAGAAAAGCGCAACCGGAACCGACACATCAAATTGCTACTTCGATCATGCAACCAAGCTGATCAGCTTTGCGCAACCCAATGAATATATCGGGGTTGTAACGTACGGGCAAGCTGTGATCGGGCAAAGCGAGCAAAGGACGGCGGCAAGCTTTCTGCCGGAGTTTGAGAGCACCCTGCCTTCCAACCGGCTGTCGGTTGAGGATTTCGCAAAACGCGTCAGCCAATTTTACCTGGATCAATGGAAACGATCCATGCCGCCCATTGAGAAGAGCGTGAATATTCCGGATATGACGTTTGTTGTTGCCGGATTTGACGAAAACGATATCTACGGCAAGGTATTTGTGATCGATATCCCAAGGCGGCCGGTTCCGCAGGAGCGTTCCGCGGGCACGCAATTCGGCATTACCTATGGCGGACAAATTGAGTACATTCACCGATTGTCACAGGGATTTGATTTCAGACTGCCGCAAACGCTGACCAATGAGCTGCAGCTTAACAAGCAGCAGCAGCAAAAGCTGAACTCGACCCTCGGCAAATATGCATCGATCGTGCCCTACAATATTCTTGCCCTGCAGGATTGCATTGATCTGGCAAAGTTTTATATCAACACAACGATTGAGGCCCAAAGGCTGTCGGTGGGCACAAGGGGCGTGGGAGGCGAGATTGATATCGCGTTTATCAGGCGCGGCCAGAAAATCAATTTTGTCAACCGTAAAATGGAGCATTTTTAAACTCTGCCGATTCATCCCAACATGCCGCGAACCGAACAAAGCCCTTGAAGCATATAGCTTTCAAGGGCTTTGCGGTATACGGCTGGGTGCTGCTTGAACCAATCAGAATAACTCCGCCCAAACCGCAACGTTGGTGATATCAAACATAATGGGATTATCCAGCACCACTTCCGTGCCGCCGTCAGCGCTTGTGGAAATGATACGCTCGCCCAGCGAGCCGGCAGTGAAGATCGCCCCGGCGGTATCGGTAAGCTTGCCTTCGCTGATCAGGTTGGCGGCATACACGGCCAGATAACCCAAATCAGAGGGATTCCACAGGTACATCCACGGACAGACGCCGGAAATGATATGCGTCTGCATATCGGACGGCAAGCCAAGTCCCGTTACCTTTACATCCGCTCCGGCGGCGGTGATGGCGTCCGCCGAAGCCAGCAGCCCCACGGAGGTGGGGGAGATGATCAAATCCAGATCCGGATATGTGTCCAGCAGATCCATAGTTACCTGATACGATATGTTGTAGTCATCCTCGCCATAGGCGATTTGCAAAAGAATAAGTCCCGCATAATCCTCGGGTTTGTCGGCAAGCTCCTTTTCCATCCAGGAAAGCCAGATGGTCTGGTTGGGCGCGTTTTTGGTGGTGGTCAGGATAACAAACTGTCCCTTGCCGCCCAGGATGGAGCTGCCGGCTTGGATTAATACGCGGCCGACGACATCCGCCGGCGCCTGCTCGATGTGCAGCATCCTGTCTTCGGGATACACGGCCGAATCAAGCGAAATAACGGTAATGCCCTGTGCCAGCGCCTGCTGCAAGGCGGCAGAAAGCTCGTCGCGGTTGTTTGCCGCAATGCAGATAGCCGCTACGCCCTGATCGATCAGGTTCAATATAGCCTGCTGCTGCGTGGGTGTGCCCTCTGCGTCGGGGCCGGCGATCACCGGTGTTGCGCCGATTTCCGCGCAGCCCTTTTGAAATCCGTTGTACATCACCAGCATATAAGGATTGACCGTATCCTTAACAACCAGGGCAAATACCGGCATAGGCGCTGCCGTTTCCTGCGCCTGCTCGCTTTGCTGCGGATCGGCGTTTTGGCAGCCTGCAAGGAAGATCACCATACACAGGATGATGCAAAGCATAATGCGTTTCAAGGCACAGCCTCCTTTCAGCCTTTGAAATCCGTTGGCCAAAGCCCTTCGACCTTTTTGAACACACGGGAAAAATGATACTGGTTTTTGAAACCTACCTGCTCCGCCACCTCGCGTACCAGCAAAGTGGGATTGCTGCGCATGAGCGCTTTGGCCTTGTCCAGCCGTATCCGGGTCAGGTAGTCAGTGGGAGACTGGCCGTAAGCCTGCCGGAACAGGAAAGAAATATAACTGGGCACATACCCGAACATTTTAGACAGCGTTTGTCCGGTAATGTGCTCCGTATAATGGCTACGAAGGTACTCCTCCACCTTCTGGATTGTTGTGTTTCCCTCGCTGATGGCAATGGAAGAGGTGTCCAGCGACTGTACGATTTCCTCAAGCTCCTGCAGGGAGGATGCCTGGCTGACTGCCTGATGAAACCATTCGCGGTACTGGAACACGTGGCCCGGATCCTGCGAGCGGGACTCCAGCAGGGTAATCACGCGTAAAAACAGGGTTAATACGCGCCGCTGCGTCCAGCTTTCCTGCTCAAAACGCGTAAACAGATCATGCCGAAACGCCTGGCTGTTTTCCGGGTCCCCGCCGATGATGAGCTCGGCATAGTGCTTGGCGGTTTCCGAGTCCGCCGCAAAATCGTTATCCGTAAACTCCATATTTGCAAGCGCCTGAACGCTGATGGATTCATACAAGCTTTTACCGATAATGATCCGATCCGCCAGAAGCCGGCGCAGCCGCTTGTGCAGCCATCCGATGTCCGGCACGATCGCCGTATCGCAAAGGCAGGCACAGTTGATGGGCAGTGCACTTAGCGCCTGCACGCGTTGGTAAAGCATCTGCATCATATCCGCAGGAGCGGTTTCCTCCGGTTGGTAAACCAAAATGCGTTCGGCGGGCGTATCGCCCATGTACTCCTGCACAAACGGCATGCGGTCGCCGCCGATCTCTTTGGCCAGGCCGACCAGCGACAGCTTTTGCCAGATATCCGACGCATGGCTGTATAGCTCGCCGTCGGCGCTGTGGGGCATGGCGCCCGCGCAAAACAGGCAGATGCCAAGCTGCACCGCTTGCAGTCTGTCCGCTTTCTGTGCGGGAAACATATGGTTGATCCGCGCGGCGATGCTTTGCTGCATGCGCTCCTGCTTGCGGGCGATAAATTTTTCCTTCAGCTTGAAGAGAAGCTTTTCCAGCGTTTCTTCGGTAAGGGGTTTGAGCAGATAATCCACCGCCTGCGCACGGATGGCCGAGGCTACGTAGTCAAAGTCCTGATAGCCCGACAGCACCACGATGGAGCAGTCCGGATACAGCGTCTGCACCGTGTCCATCAGCCGCAGGCCGTCCATTACAGGCATGCGGATATCCGTAAACAGCACATCAAAGTATTCCGTTTTCAGCTTTTCCAGCGCTTCTTCCCCGTCGCCTGCCGTAGCCGCTACGCAAAAATCCGGATCAATATGCTCAATCAGCCGCTTGGTGCGCCGCAGGATGGGCGGCTCGTCTTCAGCGATCAATACCCGAATCATCCGCCTCACCTCCGATCCGTACAATGGTTCCGCCGCCGGGCAGGTTTAGAATTTCGTAATCCGGCGGGGTGTTCTGCAAAAGCGTCAGGCGCAGGATACTGTTGATCAGGCCCATGCCGTCGGCCCGCAGCGATTCGAAACTGCCGGACATATCGCGCTCGAACGAAACGATCCGCTGATGAATTTCGTTGATCTTGATCTGGGTAATTCCCACGCCGTTGTCCTGCACGGTCAGCTCCCATTTCCCGTTCAGGCGATGCAGGCTGATGTCGATGCGCCACGGCGGACGGCTGCCCGAAAAGCCGTGCTTGAAACAGTTCTCCGCCAGCGGCTGAACAATCAGCTTGGGAACCAGGATGGAAAGCGCATCCTCATCTGCATGAATGGCATAGTCAAAGCGGGTTTCATAGCGCTCTTTCATCAAGTCCAGATAGTTGCGGGCGTGCTGCAGCTCGCGCTCAAAGGTAACGCGGTCGTTGTTGTAATCGGCGATGTAGCGCATCATATCGGTCAGCTTCATGCACATGGCCACGGTGCGCGGGCTGTTTTCTTCCTCGCCGGATTCCACAATGGCCGACAGCATATTGTACAGGAAATGCGGGTTCATCTGCGACTGCAGCGCGCGCAGATAGGCTTTCATTTCAAAGGAAATCGATTTGTTGATGCGCACCAGCATCTGACGGTAGGCCGCGTCCAGCTGGCGCAGCTCCTCCACGGTGTATTCCCGCTGGGGGGAGGTGAGCACGTGGCTGATATTGTGCAGACTGATGCTGCCGATATCCTCGGACAAGGTTGTCAGCGGCTTGGCAATGTAATCGGCCGTCACACTGGTCGCCAGCAGCATCAGCACCAGCAGTGCAAAGCAAACGGCGATCATCAGATAATAGCTGCTTAAATACGGCTCGTTGAGCTGTGCGGTGGGGATCAGGCAGCAAAGCAGCCAGTCCGACGGCTCCACACGCGATACGATGGCTAGCTTATCCACGCCATCCTCTTCCAGATAATCGGTAACGGCTACGACTTCGCCGCTTTCATCCGCGGTGCCCAGCGCGAGCAGCTCCGGCGCGATGGCGGTGATATCGCGGGCTGCATCCGCGGCATAGATAATGCTGCCGTCCGTGTTTACAAGTAGGTATTCCGTTCCTCCGCCGGCGTTGGCAAAGAACGGATAATCCGAAAACACGTTGATATCCATCTCGATGGATAATATGGCAAACACCTTGGCCGTATAGGCCGGTGAAAAGGCCCGCAGCACCGTGAAGGTGTAGGATTTGGGGTTGTTGGACCAGCGGTCCGCCTGCGGCCCTAATATCAGGCGCCGATCCGGACTTTCGGACAGAAGCTCCATGGTATCCAGAATGGATTGCTTGTCCGCCAGGATGGCGTTGATGTTGTCTTCGGTTTCGTACAGGGAACCGGTCGCCACAAAATCGCCGTTTTGGTTGTAGATGCAAATGCGCGCGGCAAACGCATCCGTGCCGTTGAGGCTGGTGAGGATGGATTCAGCAAGGATGCCGTCGAGCAGGTTTTCGGAAAAATAATTGGTGTCGTCCTCATCCGAGGAAAGCAGAACGAAGAAGTTCAGCAGCTCCGTGTTGGAGATCACCTGCGTTGCCAGCTGATCGACGCGGCTTAAAATCTGCTCCAGCTCCGATACGTTGGCGTTGTGCAGCTGCTGCTGGTGATAGACCTCCGTTTCACGGTTGAGCCGCGATGAGGTGCCGATTAAGAGCGCAGCAAACACAAACACGACGCAAAGCCCTACCACCGCATAGGAAGCAAATAGCTTTTTCTTAAACGGCCTTACGGAGAAAAAACGCTTCATGGCTTATTTGGAATAGGCCATAGTGGTCATAAAGGAGGCGGGGCCGTCCGTGGTATCGGCACGCGAATACTGCACCACGACGGGCACGCTGGATAGCACATGCGCAGCATAGGGCACACCCCGGGGCACCGGATTGCCGTCTATGTCCGTTTGCTTGTCCATGCGGATGTGATGGGTACGCCGCGCGGCGCACTGGGCTGTGCGCAGGGCAACGGGCTCGCGGGTCTCAAAATAAAGCGTAATTTGGATGTCTGCATCCGTGTCGCCGACGTTAAGCACGCAGATACTTTCGTGGCTTACATAGTTTTTGCTGGCAGTGATGGCCGGATAATACATATCGGGGATCAGCCATTCCTGTTTGCCGATGTGCTGCATGGTATTCAGTTCCTTTCGTGGTTTCCTATATTATAGTACGGGCTTGGCTGCAAAGCAACCAAGCCCGCGGGGGGTAGTTCCAACTTTATGATTGGAAGGAGAGCTGAAATTACAGGATGTTTACCCAGTCATCAACCGTGTCCACGGTAAACGGATTGAGCTTGTTGAGGTACAGGATGGTGCCGCCGCTGGAGGATTCCGTGACTTCCAGGCCTTCAAAGCCGGGAACGGCAAGCGTGTCGCCCACAGCGCCGGTAATGTCTCCATTCACCAGGGCGCAGGCCGCGTATGATGTCACGTAGCCCAGCTCGATCGGGTTCCACAGGAAGGTCTCGTCGCAGACGCCGGCCTTGATGTACTCGGCCATATCGCTTGCGAGCGTCAGGCCGGTCACCTTCACCTTGCCGGTCATGTTTTCGTCCATCACGCACTTGGATACGGCGGGGCCGCCGACGGTGGTGGGCACGATCAGTCCTTTGATGTCGGGATACTGGTGCAGCAGGGCCAGCGTTACATCATAGCTCTTCTGGTACTCATCGTCGCCGTACACAACGCCGAGATACTCGATGTTGGCATAGGTCGGATCGTCCTTAAGCGCTTCTTCGATGTAGCTGATCCACAGGTTCTGGTTAGCGGCGGTTGCGCCGGCGGATACGACGGCGATCTGGCCTTCATAACCGATGGAGGCGGCAATGCTCTCCAGCAGCTGCAGGCCGATGGCCTTTGCGCTGGCGGGCTGCACGTCCAGGTCACGCGCTTCGGCAGACACTTCGGCGTCCCAGGAGACGACCTTGATGCCTTCTTCACGCGCTGCCTGCAGCACGTCTACCAGGCCGTTGGGATCGTTGGCGGATACGCAGAGTACATCCACGCCCTTGTCGATAAAGTTCTGGATGATGCGGATCTGGCCGTCGTTGGAGCCGTCTTCGGGGCCGTCGTGGTCAAAGGTGAAGCCGAGTTCTTCGGCAGCCTGCTCAAAGCCGGTGACTGCCGCCTGGAAGTAGGCGTTGCCGGACTGCTTGTAAACCACACCGATGTACAAGCCCTCGCCCGTAACGTCTGCCGAGGCGATCGCGTAGGTTCCCAGTACCAGAACCACCGCAACGATCAGAGTGAGTAACCGTTTCATGTAAGTAACCTCCTTGTTATTTTGCCCTCGACGGGCTGTTCTCTATCTTCACGGATTTCCGTGAGATTTTCTCTTCGCTCTTGGATAAAGTGGCATTATCGCTTTATCCAGAGACACTTCGGGCTTGCTCGCGTTGCTCACGGTCAGCCCTCCTTGCTTGGCAAGGCTCCGGAAATCACCGCGCATGTCGCTGATTTCGGATGGGCAGTCGAAGGGTTTCGCCCCTTGGACACATTCCAAAAGAAATTAAGGAGCCGCCCTCCTAAGCCTGCGGGCTTTCCGGCGCTTTTTCAAGCTGTACCTGCTGCCGGTGCAGGCGCATATGGGTAGAGATATCCTGCATGATATTGGGGATCAGTACGCTTAGGATCAGCACAGCGCCGACCGCCAGGTTTACGGTGCTGTCCGGCAGACTGAATACGGTGCCGAGGCCTTTTTTCATAACGCCGAAGATCAACACGGAGAGGATGCCGCCTGCCACATTGCCCTTGCCGCCCGAGGTGGAAAAACCGGCCAGCACGGCCGCCGCGATGGCGTACATTTCGTAACCTTCCATCGCGTCCGCGCGGATGGAGCGGGAAGCGGAGCCGACATAGAAGATGGCCGACAGGGCGGACAGCGCGCCGCAGATGGTGAAGGCGATAAACCGGATGCGGTCTACCCGGATGCCGCTGAAGCGGCTGGTGCTCGGATTGGTGCCCACGGCAAACAGCTTACGGCCTGCGGACGTCATGTGCAGCACGATGAAAAAGCCCAGCGAGAAAAGCAAAAACCAGAAGATGATCACCGGTACGGACAGGCTTCCGACCGCTACGGTTTTATTCAGGTTTTTCAAAAGATCAAACGTCGCGTCGTCCTTAAAGGTCAAGGTGTTTCCGCCCAGCAGCAGGTAGCACAGCCCGCGGAAAAACAGCATGGTGGACAGCGTGATAATCATGGAAAACAGTTCCTTGAAGCGCGATACCAGCAGCCCGTTGAGCATGCCGCATACCGTGCCTGTGCCGATGCACAGGAGCAGCGCCAGCACAAACGCCAGCCAGTGTGCCATGCCGGCGCCGGTAAACGCGCCGTAGGTGACAAACAATACGGCGGCGCTCAGCGCGCCCGTCGCGCCTACGGAGATATCGATATCACCCATGGCGAGGATCAACATCATGCCCAGCATCATAAAGCTGTAAAGCATGTACGGCTGGATTCCCTTGACGAGCTTAACGAGATTAAAGGCGTCCTTTTTTTGCGTGCCCGAGGCAACGTTAACGGCGTCCTTCCAGTCAAAGATGATGTACAGCGCCACCAACAGGACAATCAGCATGGTTTCCCAGCGCAGAAGTGATTTCAGAAATTTCTTCATCAGATATTCCTCCCAACCAGATCGCGCCTGGTGGCGGCCCTGCTCAGCGATACGTTGAGAAGAATGGCCAGCAGGATCAAAATGCCCTTAAACAGCTCTGTGATCATCGTGTTGGAGATAAACACCTGCGGGATGGCGCTGTTGATGGTTGCGATCATAATCGCGCCGATAACAACGCCCATAATCTTGCCATAGCCGCCGGTAACGGCAACGCCGCCCAGCACGCATACGGCAATCACAAACATTTCCTCGCCCGTGGCGGATACCTTTTCAATCGCGTTGTAATAACCCAGCCACATAATGCCGCCCAGCCCCGCGGTGGCGCCGCAGATGGTGTGCGCCAGCACTTTGATCAGGTTCAGGTGTACGCCGCGCACACGGGCGGCTTCTTCATTGGAGCCGACAGCGTACAGGTTGCGCCCCGTGCGGGTGTAGCGCAGAAGGATCCACATCAGCACCACCACAATAATGGCGATCCATACCAGATACGGCAGCCCGAGAAAATAGTTTTTCAGCATGAAATTGCGAAACACGGTTGACAGGTCCGTAGGCGATATTTTGTTCAGTCCCAGCATCCAGTCCATCGGGATCAGCGCGCGTGCCACGTAGCTCATGCCCAGCGTCACGATGATCGGCAGTACCTTGCCGTAAGCCACCAGCACGCCGCTGAGCGCCCCGAACAGCGCGCCCACGCCGATGCCCACCACGAACATGCCGAAAATGGAGTGGATGTACCCGTCACGCATCAGCATGCCCGCCAGCGAGCCGGAAAACGCCAGCACGCCGGCCACGGAGATGTCGATGGAGCCGATCAGCAGCACGCACAGCATCCCGCACGCCATCACCAGCTCGATCGACCCGCCCTTGAGGATGTTCATATAGCTTGCTTTCAGATATCCGGGCACCAGCACGGATACCAGCGCCAAAAGCAAAATCAGGATACCGATCAGCGGCAGCTCGCGGTAGCGCGCGATGACGGAATAAAATGAAATTGATTTTTTCTGCTTCTCCATTCTATTACGCCATCCTTTCCGCAGGCATTGCCGCGTTCAAAATCTCCTGCTGGGTCACGGTATCCGCCTGGAATTCCGCACGCACATGACCTTCACTCATTACATAAATCCGATCACTCATATTGATAACCTCGGCCATTTCCGAGGAGATCATCAGGATGCCGATTCCCTGCGCGGCCAGCTCCGACATGATCTCATAGATCTGCGCCTTGCTGCCCACATCCACACCCTTGGTCGGCTCGTCCAGGATGATCACCTTCGCCTGCGCGGCCAGCTGCTTGGCAATGACCACCTTTTGCTGATTGCCGCCGGAAAGCGCGTCGGTAAGGGTTTCGATGCCCGGGGCGCGGATTTTGAGTATTTCGAAATACTTTTCAGCGACGATCTGTTCCTTTTCGTTGGAGATAAACAGCCCTTTTTGCATTTCTTTCAGGATGGGCAGCGTAATGTTGCGCTTGATCGACCACGGCAGGAGCAGCGCCTGCTTATGTCGGTCCTCCGGCAGAAGGCTCAGCCCGAGCGCCATGATATCGGCCGGTTCGTGCGCGCACAGCGCCTTGCCCAGCAGAAATACCTTGCCGGCGTTATACCGGGTAACGCCGAATACAGCCTCCACGACCTCCGTGCGCCCCGCGCCGACCAAACCCGTCAGCCCGACGATCTCGCCCGCGTTGACATGGAAGCTTACGTCGCGGAAATATCCGGTGCGGCTGAGGTTTTCCACCCGCAGTACCTCGTCGCCGATTGCGGTTTTCTTTTTGGGAAAGAACTGGGAAATATCGTAACCGACCATGTGGTGCACCAGCATGGTTTCGTCCACGTGGTCCGCCTGCATGTCCCATGTGCCGATGTATTTGGCGTCACGCAGCACCGTTACGCGGTCCGCCAGCCCGAAGATATCTTCAAACCGGTGGGAAATCAGGATGATGGACGCGCCGTGGTCCCGCAGGTTGCGGGCTATGGCATAAAGCTCCTCGCTTTCCTGTTTGGACAGCGCCGCCGTCGGTTCGTCCATGATTAATATCTGCGCGTTTTGCGAAAGCGCTTTGGCAATCTCCACCATCTGCTGCTGCGCTACGGACAGCACGCCCACGGTCGCGGTCGGGTTGATATCGGCGCCGATGGATTGCAGCAGCTTTTGCGCCTCCGTATTTGCCTTTTTCCAGTTGATAAACGGACCGGTCATAAACTCGTGCCCGATAAAGATATTCTCTGCAACGCTCAGGTGCGGATAAGAGGCGGCATGCTGGTGGATGGCCGCAATCCCATGCGTTTGCGCCACCAACGGGTTTTCAATGTGGATGGATTTGCCGTTTAGAACAATTTCGCCGCCGTCTGGATGGTGCACGCCGGCCAGTACTTTGATAAAGGTGGATTTTCCGGCGCCGTTTTCACCGATGATGGCGTGGATTTCGCCCTTTTTCAGGGTAAACTGCACATCATCCAGCGCTTTGACACCCGGAAAGATTTTGGTAATGTGACGCATTTCCAGAATATAGTCCGACATGGAGGCCCTCCCGCCTTATCAGCCTGTGGATGGAGTTGCCTTTGCGCAGGCGCCGGCCGGCTCAATACGGAAAGCGAAAGAATATGCGCCGGCATTCGAAGAACAAAGGCATATAACGAATCATCGTATATCTATATATATGCATCATACTTTATTCAATATGGCGTGAAAATGACCAATTTGCAAATGAAGATATCAAATATTCAAAAACTGGACGGCAGGCTGTGAACCGGAAAAACGTCTGGAAGCGACCGGATTTTTGTGACGGGTCGACGGAAATGGTAAATAATGTAATTCTAAATACAAATATTCCCATGGAAAAGTATCGATTCAGCGAAGTTGGAAGTTGACAATACAATAGAGAAACTGTATCATTAGAAAGAAAAGAATGCTTCGATCATTATAGAATCCGTTTCCCGTACACCGATGTTTCGGAAAACCTGTTCACGCAATCTTCTTAACTAGAAGCACAATAAAAAACTTTGGCTCCGGATCGACCAAATGGAGGGACAAAACGGATGCGTTCGGCAAGAAGAATTGCTGTATTTGCAATTATTGCGGTATGCCTGTTGCTCGTATCCTGCGATACCGGACAGCCGTCGGCTGTTTCCGCCCCAACCGCTGCGCCCGCGGCCGAAACACAAGCGACAGCGGATGGGTATCCGCTGCAATTCCGGATCACCTGGAAGAGCTACTCCGGCCGCGGAGAAGCAATCGGCGCGATTGTGGATCAGTACAACGAGAGCTCGGACAATGAAGTAACGCTGCTGGACGGCGACGAAGACAAGGACGCGATCGAAGCGCTGCTGCAAAGCGATGCGGAAACCGTGTATGTGCTTCCGTACCGCTATATTCAGTATTTCGGCGATCTGGGATATTTAACGGACCTGACCGAAACGTTTGCCGCAGACAAGGCATATTTCTATGATGAGATATGGTCGCTTGCCACGGTGGACGGAAAAACCTTCGGCATCCCGTGGCTTGGCCACTCCATGTGCCTTTTGTACAACAAAACCCTGTTGGAGCATGCCGGAGTGGATGTTAAGAGCATAACCGATATGGATAGCTTCATTGCGGCGCTCCAAACCATCGCCGATAAGACAGGCGCCGGCGGCCTGGGGCTGGTGGGCGCCCAAAGCAACGATATATCCTGGATGGTCAACCAGTTTATCTACGGTTTCGGCTCCAGCCTTGTGTCCGAAGACGGAACGACGGTCACCGTCAATAATGCAAAGTCCGTACGGGCCCTTACGGTATACCGGGACGTGCTGGGGCAGTACGCGCAGCCGACATGGCTGGAGGATACCGCAGAGGAAGTGCAAACGGCGTTTCGCAACCAGGAAGTGGCCTTTGAAATTCTCGGCATCTGGGGCGTGACCGATATCATCAAAAACGGTTCGCCGTTTGAGGTGGGTATTTTACCGCTGAAAACCATCGGCCTGTGCTCCGAAGTAGGGCCCATGATGCTGGCCATTCCCGCAAGCATGAGCGCGGAGGGGAAGGAAGCGGCCGTTGATTTTATCCGATATATGATTTCCAAGGACGCGCAGGAGGAAATCATGAAAGGGGAATACAGTCCGGAGCACGATACCTATTACCCGTTTAGAACCCCGATCCGCAAGGATATGGCAGACAGCGAAATCTTTATCAGCCATCCGGAATACCAGGTGTTTATCGAAGGATTTCAAAACCCGAGCATCGATGTGCCGGTACCGGCATGGCAAACCGTGAAGGATGAAATATATGCGCCGGAGCTGCACCGCGTGATGACCGGCGAAATAACCATTGAAGCATTTTTATCGGAAGTGGAAGAGCAGGGAAACCGCATATTACAGGCACAATAAGCAAATGAATGTACTGTTCTTTGGGATGATTGCGGGGAGGACAATGCGCCGTGAACAAAACCGGATGGTATGCCCGATGGCCGGCCGTGCTGTTGATGGTTATGCTGCTGTTTGCATGCGCCGGCGCTGCGGCCGATACCGATCTTGTGCTTACGGACGATGAGCTTGCGTTTTTAGAAGAGCACCCGACGATCAAGCTCGGTGTGGACCCCGAGTTTATTCCGTATGAGTTTTTCGATTCGGACGGTGTGTACAAGGGAATATCCGCGGATTATCTGGCGCTGATTTCGGAGGAAACCGGTCTGACCTTTGAAATCGGGCAGGATATGACCTGGTCGGAAGCCTATGAAAGTGCGGTGGAACGAAAACTGGACGCCCTGCCTTGCGTTTCCAAAACGACACAGCGGGAGAAATATTTCCTGTTTTCCGATCCGTATATTTCCTTTCAGCGCGTAATCTTTGTCAGCAACAACAATACGGATATCAAATCCTTTGAGGATCTGTACGGCAAACAGGTCGCCGTGCAGCGAAACAGCTCGCACCATAGCTATCTGGCTGAATACAGTCAGATAACGTTAAGCCTGTATACCAACGTGCAGGAAGCGCTCACCGCGGTGAGCAATGGCTCAGAAGAGGCGTTTGTCGGAAATCTGGCGACCTCCAACTATCTGGCTAAGTCTTACGGCATTACCAACTTAAAATACATTCCCATCAGCACAGAGGAACCGCAGTCCCTCTATTTTGCGGTACGCAGCGATTGGCCGGAGCTGGTGAGCATACTGAACAAAGCGCTGGCTGCGATTGATGAAGAAAGCAAGATCGCGATCAATGACAAGTGGATCAGCGTGGAACAAAGCACGGACTATTCCGGATTGATCCGGCTGGCGCTGATCGTATTTGCCGTGTTGGCGTTGATTATGCTGGTGTCCGCCTACTGGATTATCCGCCTGCGCAAGGAAATCCGGACCCGCAAAGCCATTCAGAAGGATCTGGAAAGAGCCAAGCAGGAGGCTGACGAAGCAAACCAATACAAGTCCAGCTTTTTAGCCAGAATGTCCCATGAGATCCGTACGCCGCTCAACGGGATTACCGGTATGGCATACCTGCTGAAGAAAACCGAGCTGTCCGGCATGCAGAAGCTGTATGTGGAACGCATCGCCCAGTCGTCCGGCAATATGCTGGGCATCATAAACGATATTTTGGATTTTTCCAAGATCGAAGTCGGAAAAGTGGAAATCGAAAGTGTGCCGTTCAGCATGGATCACGTCATTCAGGATGTGATCAGCATCGTATCCTTTAAGATCGAGGAGCAGAAAATCGGGCTCAAGCTGACGAAGGATCCTATGGTACCCAACTGGTTTTTGGGTGATGCCAAACGCTTGGAACAGATTTTAATCAACCTGATGAATAACGCCGCGAAGTTTACCAGCGAAGGCGAAGTATCGCTGGATATTCGCCTGATCGCCCGGGAAAACGGAAAATGCCACCTCACCTTTACCGTGAAGGACACGGGCATCGGGATGTCCGATGAGCAGATTGCCAAGCTGTTTTCACCTTTTGTGCAGGGGGATGTCAGCATGAACAGGCGGTTTGGCGGCACGGGCCTTGGACTGTCGATCGTGAAAAACCTTGTGGACCTGATGGATGGCTGGATTCAGGTTTTCAGCGCGCCCGACGAAGGCTCCACCTTTGTGGTGCACCTGCCGCTGCCTGTGGACCAGCAGCGCAATGACGCGTACAAAAAGAGCATAAACGCCGACCAGTTTAAGGATATCCGCACGCTGGTTTTGGAAAAAACAGGCGCGAATATGAACCTGATCCGCGGCTACCTGGAATCGTTTGGGATGCATTGCGAGCTGACCACATCCCCGCTGAGCACGATGAGCATGCTGCAGGCCGCCAGCGGCAGGTATGCCAAGCCGTTCGATCTGCTGATTGTGGACTATGATACACCGGCCGAAGGCGGGTTTGCCTTTGTGGAAAATATATTCAGCAATGAAAGAATTATTAAAAAACCACGGGTTCTTATGCTGCTGCCGATGATGCGGGAGGATCTGTTTGATCAGTTGGACAAATATAACGTGGATATCGGGATTGCAAAGCCGATCGTATCCTCGGTCCTGCTCAACGGTATTTTGGATATTTTCCAAATGAAAGCGATTCCCGCATTGCAGGAAGCCGGCGCGGAAGGCGGCAGTGAGGTTATCTTCAGCAAACCGTATTGCATTTTGGTGGCGGAGGATAATAAAACCAATCAGCTGATCGCAAAAACACTGCTGGAACAGGCCGGATGCAAGGTGTGGATTGCCGAAAACGGCAAGGTTGCCGTAGAGCTGTTTGACCAGAAAAAAGCGGTGATCGACCTGGTGCTGATGGATCTGCATATGCCGGTGATGAACGGCTACGAGGCGGCCGATGCCATCCGTAAGCTCTCTGCCAATGTTCCGATCATCGCCATGACGGCGGATGTGATCTCCGGCGTAAAGGATAGATGCGAACAGCACGGTATCCGCCATTGCCTGACCAAGCCCTTTGAGCCCGATTATTTTATCAGGACAATCCAGAATGTGGTCAATTCGTCAGAACCCAAAAGCGGAATCCTCAACACGGATGCCGGCTTGCTGAATATGGGGATGCAGCAGGAGCTGTACCTGCAGATTTTGGCGGAATACCGGGAAGAAAACCTGGACACCGCGCAAAAGCTGGCGCAGGCTGTGGAGCATAAGCAGTATGTGCAGGCGGAGGAACTTGTGCATAAAATCAAAAGCAGTTCCGGCAGCATTGGGGCCAAAGCGCTGTACGATCTGATCCTCCAGCTGCAAAAGGCATTGAAAGATGAAAATACGCAGGATATCGATTGGATGTCACAGAAGTTTACAGGTATGCTTGAAACCTTACTGGATGAGATCGATCAGAAGCTCAGCCCTTCGGATTAGCAAAAAGTATTGTTTGAATAAGCGTTAAGCAAAGAGGTGAATCCACATGACCGGTAAATTGCTGATTGTCGATGATTCAGCAACCGATCGCATGATTATCCAGAACATGTTGAAGGATTATCATGTAATCACTGCCTGTGACGGACAGGAAGCAATCGGCCTGATTGAAGAGAACCAAGATATTGATCTGGTGATTTTAGATATCAACATGCCCGTGATGAATGGCTTTGAAGTGCTGAAAAAGATGAATGCGATTGATCCGGATAAGCGGATGCGCGCGATAATTCTCACGAATTACGATGAGCTGGACAACGAAATTCAAGGCCTGAAAGCAGGCGCGGTAGATTTTATCAGAAAACCTATCAATATGGAGTCGCTCCGCCTGCGTATTGCCATTCATCTGGAACTCTTAAAAATACAAAAGCTGTACCAGCAGGCGCTGTTTGAGCGCAACCTGACGCTGGACCTCCTGCTGAATCAAGCGCCTATTGGTATTGTGCTTTCCCACGGTCTATATTCCGGCAGCAACGAAGATGAAAGAGCCGTGTACAATCAAGCCTATGAGCGGATTACGGGCCGACAGCGGGACGAGCTGATCAGCCTTGGCTGGCAGGCGATTACGCATCCCGATGATCTGGAGAGGGAGCTTGCTTTGTACCGCGGCTTTCAAACGGGGGAGACCAACGGGTATTCCATGGAAAAACGCTTCGTGCGTCCCGACGGCAGCTTGGTTTGGGTGTATACCACATTGGCACACCTGAAGCTGCAAAGGGAATCGGAGTTCAACTATATCTGCCTGGTGCAGGATATCACCGAGCGCAAAGCAGCGGAAAGCGCGCTGCTGGAAAGCGAGCGGAGTAAGTCGGTACTGCTGGCAAACCTGCCGGGGCTGGCCTATCGGTGCAGCTATGATCCGCAATGGACCATGCACTTCATTTCGGACGCATGCTTTGACTTAACGGGGTACCGGTCGGAGTGCCTGCTGGAAAACAGGGATCTCTCCTTTAATGATTTGATTGTTCCGGAATACCGGCAAAAAATATGGGATGAATATGTGCGTGTGCTCAAAGACCGGCTGCCGTTTAAGTACGAGTATGAGATCATTACGGCCAATGGCTGCCGCAAATGGGTGCTGGAAATGGGGCAGGGAATATATGACGACCGCGGCGAGGTGGAAGCGCTGGAAGGGATCATTATCGATATCAGCGACCGCAAGGAAAAGGAAATCGAGCTCCAGCATATCAGCGAAATCGATAGCCTGACCAAACTGCACAATCGTGGAATTCTGGAAAATATCCTGCTTCGGGATGCCAACGCAAAAGCGGAAGGCAAGCGTGCGGTGGTTTTAATCAGCCTGCGCAAGCTTAACTCCATCAGCCTGACGTATGGCTACAATTTCTGCGAACAGATTGTTGTGGAGCTGACGGAAAGCCTGCAAAGCCTCATCGATAAAAATAAAAGCCTGTATCAGGTTTCCTTTGAACGGTATGCATTTTACATCACTAAATACCATGATGAGAAGGACTTGGAGAGTTTCAGCGAAACGATTATCGACCTGATTGACGAAATACAAATTCTGCGTACCATCGGCTGCGGGATTGGTATTTTGGAGTTTGACTGCCGCGACTGCGTGCCCGAAAATATTATCAAAAACGCCTCAACGGCGGCGGAGCGCATCGATCGGGAACAAATTTTCGGATATCGCTTTTTCAACCGTGAAATGGAAAACACCGTTAAACGGGAAGGCGCGGTAAAAGAGGCGCTGGTTCGGCTGGTGGACGGCGCGCCGGACGTGCGCCTTTACCTGCAATTTCAGCCCATTCTCAACCTGAAAACCAACAGTGTGGAAGAGTTTGAAGCGCTGGCACGCTTTCAAAGCGAGACGCTGGGCAAGGTATCGCCGCTTGAGTTCATCTCGATCGCGGAGGAAACGCAGATGATTATCGAGATCGGGAAAAGCGTGCTGAAAATGTCCTGTGAATTTCAAAAGCGCCTGCAATCGATGGGATATAAGCAAATCCGCATTTTTGTGAACGTTTCCGCCGTGCAGCTGCTGCGCAGCGAATTTTTAGCGGACTTTATTGAGATCGTGCAATCCTACGGCCTGTCCCCGAAAAGCTTCGGGCTGGAGATCACCGAGTCGATATTTGCCGGCAATTTCAATGTGATCAATGATAAGCTGGAAAAGCTTATGGAGATCGGCGTGAAAATCTCCATTGATGACTTCGGAACAGGGTACTCCACACTGGCGCGCGAACGTGATATGAAGGTCAATATCCTGAAAATCGATAAATCCTTTATCAACGGGCTGATGTGCATCCCGTCGGAGCAGGCGATAACACGCGACATCATCGCCATGGCGCACCGCATGGGACATAAGGTAGTGGCGGAGGGCGTTGAGTACGAGGAACAAAAGCAATATCTGATGGACAATCACTGCGATATGATTCAGGGCTACCTGTTCAGCAAACCGCTGGATGAGGATGCGGTGTTTGACTTTCTGAAAGATAAAAATTCAAAATAACCGACGGCCGGCCGGTGACGCAAATCAATAAACTCCCTGTAACCCGATAGCATCGGATGCAGGGAGTTTGTTGGGAAACTCCTTTTTCACTTGTCGCCTGCGCCACGGTGCGGGCACCCGTACC
>Ga0116152_10000365_pt1 | contig 36990 bp, 22 predicted proteins | sample AD_UKC119_MetaG_FD_89894 | JGI IMG/M metagenome (GOLD analysis project Ga0116152, IMG submission 89894) | Active sludge microbial communities of municipal wastewater-treating anaerobic digesters from Hong Kong - AD_UKC119_MetaG | ecosystem: Engineered > Bioreactor > Anaerobic > Digestate... | reverse complement strand
GCGATAAAATACAGGCTACCCTGGTTTTCATGGATTTCATACGCACCGTTTAAACTAATCAGCTGAATATCGGACAGGGGAGGGAAAAGAACATCCTGACTTGCATTAACAACAAATACTTTTGACTCCCAGGCCTGAAGGATTTGTGAAAAGTAGTTCAATCCCTGCAGGGGGATAGCAGTCAAGGCTGTTATTTCATACAAATTTTGAATCGTTGTATTGTAAAAAGCCGGATCCGACAAGTTAACAGTAACTTGTTGCGGGGAGGAAGTGCAATTCGCTATGGTGAGAATAATGGCTGTATCGTTTCGTGCTGTATAGGCATATACCTGTTGGGAATTGGAAATTTCAACACGTTGAATTATAGGATAATTCCCTAAAAAGCATTTTCGTATTTTGATTAAGCGTGTGTAAAACGGCATTGTATTTAAGGGGTCAGTAAGGTCATAACTTCCATTAGATCTTACGCCTCCTACCATCTCCCCCTGAAAAATATTGGGCAACCCATACGTGGTTGCCACAATAGCAAAGGCTGTTCGTTCCTGTTCCCACCCATAAAGTGTATGCAGGTAGTCGAAATAGCCGCAATTGGCATAGCGAAGCACCAGTCCACTATCAGGAGTTCCTGTAGTGAGTAATTCATGCAATAAGTCAGGAGAATAATTTCCTGCAAAGATTGCGGGAAAACCCAGCGTTTCATTATTCCATTGTGTATTCAGATACCAGTCGTAGGCTGAATCTCCGAAATCATAATAATTGACCTCCGGATGATTCCGGTTATCCCCTTCCTGTAAGATGAAAAGATTAGGATTGATATTTCTGAGTCGTTTTAGCAGGGTGGTCATAAATTCAGGAGAACGTAAAAACGACTCCTGTCCACAGTCGATTCTAAATCCGTCGACATTGGCCACTTCCACCCAATATTCCATTAAACGGAAAAAATAGTTTTGGGTGTAGGGGAAATCCAGGTTAGTGTAAACACATTGCCTTCCATTGTCCGGGCTGTGGAGGATATCCGATTCGCCCGGAATACCTTCCCATAAAACAAAATTCAGATAGGGTTCGGCTCGATCCTGCAATAAAAAGGAGGGATATAAAAAAGGATGAAAAGGACAAATATGGCTTAAGGGAACATCGAACAGCACTTTTATTCCATATTGATGTGCCGTAGCGATTAAATCCTGCAATGCTTCCATGGAGCCGTAGGGTTTGTGAATTTCAAAATGGTCGTAGGCGATAAATCCCCCTGAAACAAAGGGGGTTATGCGAAAAGTATTGATTCCTGCTTTTTTTATATGCGGTAAAATAATTTTTAAGCCTTCAAAAGTGAATTGATCCAGAAAACTCTGTTCTACTTCATAAATGACCATTTCTTTCATCCAGGGTGCTCGTTGATGAATGCCCAAAAAGTTTGCTTCTCCATCATTAATAATCAGCATTTTACGTGCTGTATAATCTTCTCCATGGTTGTCGGAGGCCTGCAGTCCGAAGAGATATACACCGTTAATTTGTGGAAGTGGAAAGGTTAGCTGAGGGTCTGATCCTTCTATCCCCATCATTTCAGGATTATTTTCATCTTCGAACCAATGCCATTGCAGGCCTTGTTCGGGTGGGTCGTGCTGTATAGCGTTGATTAGTATTTCATTACCTGATACTATGCCCTCTAATTCAACCCACCAGGAATGTCGTATTTCAGCATTTACCATTATTTCGTCAACCGGAACAGCTAGTTGATCTTGTGTGTAAGCCACTTTTATCGAATTGGGGCCGGAGATGATTTGCACCGGAACACCAAAATACCCGTTTTCATTCACTGTAGCCTGATAAACCGTACCATTATTTTCGATAAAAATTGCAGAAGGATAGGGCGATGTAAATACACGACCCCAGGCCAGTAAGGTATCCATTCGATACACGATAGTATCCATCATTAATTTTATGGGCCGGTATTGAAACTGTGACGTCCGGCTGATGGATCCCTGCAAGGTTGTATAGTGGATAGTAACAGTATTATTTCCTGACAGTAAAAAATCAGGAGCAACAATTTCCAGTGTTTGGGTTTCCGCATCGTAGTATTGTCCGGCATTGTTTACTGCGTTTCCGTTAATGGTTACCATGATCGATGCGGTTATCGGTGGGTTTTCCGATGTAAAAGCAAAATTTGCCCGGATTCGGTTTTCGCGCATTATATCTCCGTTTTTAGGAAGGAGGTAGGAAATCATGGGGTCGGTAACATGCATGATAGATCCATTGGAAGGAATTCCCTCCGGATAATCCGGGTTTTCCGGATCCCAGCTATAACCGTTATCCCGTAATAAATGATAATGGAATTCGCCTGGCTGAAGCCCCAGGGTTATTTCAAAAATCCGATCCCCGTCGTCGTCTGTCAGGTCATGCAGGTTGGGCCAATTCCATAGTTGGACGGTTTGGTACTGGTGGTTGCGTGCATCAAGATAAAAGGTTACCGGAACGGTTTGCCCGAACGAGGTTTGCGTAATTATGGGCAATGCCAACAGAAAAAATATATTCAGTTTCATGCGGTATAGTGTTTTTAGTCTAGAAATTATGAGTTTGCATATTGTATAGCACAAATATTTCTCCGGGAGTCTATTCAGGCAGGATGCGTATTTCATGCTATGGATTGTTCAGGCTTTTTGTTTTGGATGGATAAAGATAGAAAAAAAATGGTTCAGGGGATTTAGCCTGAATTTTTTATCAGTTTTTCAAACAGGGCGATGGCGGTTGGAATGATTTCGTCAGGGAAATCATAGGTGTTGTTATGCAGGTTTGCCTGTTCGGTACCGGCGCCGATTCCAAACATACATCCGGGCCACCGTTTTGTAAAATGCCCGAAATCTTCCGACCAGTCGAAGGTGTCGTTGTTTTTTTCTATGGATAATGAAAGGCTTTTGGCTGCCTTTTCTACCTTAGTGTTGGCCTGTGGGTGTGATTTTGTTGCCGGAAATATTTCTGTATAATTTATCGAGAGGGTAAGGAGATGATTTGCTGCAATGGCTTTGACGAGCATTTCCGTTGCAGTGCAGAGTTGTGTCATTGCTTCATCGCTGCGAGTGCGCAGTGTGGCCATTAGAACCCCTTCTCCGGGGCTGGTGCCAAAGGCAATTTCTCCTACTTTCAGGTGGATCAGGGTGATTTTGGCTGAATAGCCTTGGGATTTCATTTTTTCAGGCAGTTGCGAAAGGGCCGGAATCATTTCTGCGATGGCAAATGCCGGGTTGATTCCTTTTTCCGGTTCTGCCGCATGGGCCGTTTTTCCCGACAGGTGTATTACAATACCCCTGGAGGCGGAAGCAAAGAATCCATCGCGCAGAATGATACGATGTTTTTCCTTGCCGGGAATATTATGGAAGGCAAATACGATATCGGGTGAAAGATGGGCAGGAAAATTTCCTTGAAGCATGGCTTGAGCACCTGTTCCGGTTTCTTCGGCTGGCTGGAAAACCAGTATGGCTTTGCCTTTTTTCAGGGGGGCTTGTGTGAGCCGTTCTGCCAGCCCGGCCAGTATTGCGGTATGCCCGTCGTGGCCACATTTATGAGAAATCCCGGCCTGTAGCGAATGATAGGGTACCAACGGGGGCTCGTCAATAGGTAAGGCATCCATATCACCGCGAATAAGGGTTACAGGTCCGGGATTTCCACTGTCGAAAACCAGCACAATCCCATAACCCCCGATTTTTGTGTATTTTTCTTCAGGCGTTGTATCCGCCAGGTAGTGAAGAATGGCACTGGCGGTAGCTTTTTCATTCCCTGATAATTCGGGATGACGATGCAGGTTGTGCCGGAAACTGATCAATTTTTTTATATTATTCTCCATTTAGCACCAAAGATACGAAAATGAAGCTATTCATCGGAGAAATCACGCAGGCGTTCGCGGTAAGTCGAGAAAACCTGTGCTCTGGACACAAAGCCCACATATTTTCCATGATCCAATACCGGGATATTGTAATGCCTTGATTTACTAAACTTTCGTGCTACCGAATCCATCGATTCCGCATATTCAATGTGTACATCCGGCATATACATTAAATCACGTACGAAAGTGGTATCGTACATTTCATGATTAAAAATAATATGCCGGACATCATTGATAAATACTACCCCAAGGAAATTGTTTTCTTCGTCGAGTACCGGGAATACATTACGCTCAGAAGTTGCTACGGCCTTTACAAAATCGCGGAGTGATTCGTTTTCTTTCACCACTGTAAAGTTTTTTTCAATGAGCGGTTTAATGCTCATCATCGAGAGTACCGATTTATCTTTGTCGTGTGTGATTAACTCGCCTCTTTTTGCCAGATGGCGGTGATAGACACTATGTTTTTCAAACATAATAATTGTGAGGTACGCGATGGTTGAAGTAATAATCAGGGGCATAAAAAGTGCGTATCCTCCGGTTATTTCGGCAATAAGGAAAATCGCTGTCATGGGGGCGTGCATCACAGCGGCCATGATTCCCGCCATTCCGACAAGGGAAAAATTTAACTCGGAAACGGGGGTAAAAAGCAGCGCATTATTGAGTCGTGCGGCAATAAAACCGGTTAAACCTCCAATAAACAGGGAAGGGGCAAAGATACCCCCTACTCCGCCACTGCCATTGGTCAGTGCCATTGCCAATACCTTCAGTATAATGATAATAAAGGTGTAAAGTATTAACAGCCAGTAATTATTTTGTATGCCGAAGAAAAGACTGTTATCGACTAAAGTGCCTGCTTCACCGTTAAAAATGCTGTTCAAGGTTGAATATCCTTCACCAAACAATGGCGGAAAGAGAAAAATCAGCAATCCCAGCACTGTACCGCCCACTAAAGCGCGGACCCAGGGGTTTTTAATTTTTTTAACCAGATTTTCGCCCTGTACCGACATGCGGGAAAAATAGAGGGCAACAAACCCGCAGATAATACCGAGCAGGATGTAATGTGGAATATGGGGTATGGCGAAAGTTTCGGTTACGGTGGGCGAAAATAATACTTCATTACCCATAAAGAAATAGGCGAGCGAACTGGCGGTAACTGCTGATATTAAAAGGGGTACCAGCGAAGCCATGGTGAGGTCGATCATTAAAATTTCCAGTACAAAGAGTAAGCCGGCCAGCGGAGCTTTAAAAATTCCGGCAATGGCACCTGCTGCTCCACAGCCAGCCAGAAGTGTGATTTTTTTATAGTTCAGATGAAAATACCGCCCCAGATTTGAGCCAATGGCCGAGCCTGTAAGTACTACAGGGGCCTCAGCTCCTACTGATCCACCGAAGCTGATGGTCAGGGTGCTACTCACGATTGAACTCCACATATTGTGTGGCTTGATCAGGCTGTTTTTCCGTGAAAATGCATACAATATCTTGCTTACCCCATGGCTGATATCTTCTTTGATCACAAAAGTGATAAAAATCAGGGTGAGAAGAATTCCGGTTACGGGATACAGAAGGTACATCCAGCTGGCCGACTCAACGTCGAAGCCGCTGGTGAGCAGGCCACTCATGAAATGGAGTGTATTTTTTAACACAATGGCAGCAAACCCGCTGATCAGACCCACTAAAAAGGCAAGCAAAATCAGAAACTGCTGCTCGCTCAGGTGTTTGTTGGTCCAGACAATTATTTTTCCGGAAAAGGATCGTTCACTCATGGGTGGGCAAATGTAGATAAGTTAGTGCATTATTTCAAGTATCCCATCCGTATCAGGGAACATTTTATTCCTCTGAGAACAGGCGCATTTTTCTGCGATAAGTAGAAAAGAGTTTTGCCCTGGAAATAAAGCCGACATATTTTCCCTCTTTAATTACGGGAAGGGTGAAATTATCAGTAATACGGAATTTATTGGCCACTGTTTCCATATCTTCTTCATAATTGATTACAGGCTCGGGCATAAAAGTGAACTCCTTCACCTTATGCACGGTATATAATTCGGGTTTAAACATTACTTTTCGTACATCGTCGAGAAATACAATCCCCAGAAAGTGTCCTTCATCATCAATAACCGGGAAAATATTTCGTGTACTTTTTGCAATTGCCTCGCAGAGCTGTCCGAGTGTATTATCAGGATGAACAGTGATAAAATTATTTTCGATTAGCTTTGGTATTTCCATCATTGAAAGTACTGCTTTATCTTTATGATGGGTGATAAGCTCTTTGCGTTTGGCCAGCTGAATGGTGTACACAGAGTTGGTTAGAAAGAGTCGTGTGGTAAGAAACGAAAAAGTGGCTGTAATCATCAGGGGCAGGAACATTTTGTATCCTCCGGTAATATCTCCGATAAGGAAAATGCCGGTAAGGGGAGCATGTAGCACTCCGGCAATCATCCCGGCCATGCCCAGAAGCGAAAAATTTCCGGGGAAAAACTCTTCTCCGCTGAACCCATTCAGCACAAGAGCAAAAACAAGCCCTGCATTGGCTCCCATAAAAAGGGTAGGTGCAAAAATACCTCCGATTCCGCCGGCACCAAAGGTAATCGATGTCGCAAAGGCTTTTAACATGATGAGCGCCAGAATAAGCAGTATCAAAAAATAGGGTTCATGACTGAAAGCTTGAAACAGGGATCCTTCAAACAAGGGGAAAGCTTCTCCTTGTAAACAAAAGTTGGTAATTTCATAGCCTTCACCATACAAAGCAGGAAAAAGAAAGATTAATAAGCCAAGCGACAGCGCACCGATAATCCATTTTTTGAAATCGCCTTTTATTTGTTCAAAAATTCCGTTTATCCAGATATAGATTTTGGTAAAATAAACGGAAAATAAACCCGTAATAATGCCCAAAATAATATAGAAATGGATTTTTGAAAAATCGAAGACAAAATCAGTGTCGAAAGGATAAAGTACATCCTGACCCAGAAAGAGGTAGCTGGTAACGATGGCTGAGGCGGAGGCCAGCAGCAGGGGTATCAGTGCCGAAAGGGTGAGGTCAAGCATAATAACTTCAAGTGCAAAGACAATGGCCGCTACGGGAGCTTTAAAAATAGCGGCCATGGCCCCTGTGGCAGCGCATCCTAAAAGCAGGGTTGTTTGTTTGTAGTTCAGATGCATAAGCCTGCCGAGAGCGGATCCATAAGCCGCTCCTGTTGCCACCGTTGGGCCCTCCAGTCCTACCGACCCGCCAAAGCCTACAGTGACAGCACTGGTAATAATGGAGGAAAACATATTGTGCGGGCTGATGCGCCCGTTGTTTTTGCTGATTCCGTATAGTACATTGGGAATTCCATGCCTGACGGGTTGCCGCAGGAGGTATTTGATAAAAAGCACCACCAGCAAAATTCCTGCTGCAGGAAGGATTACATAAGAGGCCAGGTGATTTTCAACAAAGGTATTATTGCGTAAGAAATGTTGAATCAGGTGTACGCTTCGCTTTATGATTACTGCTGCAATTCCGGAAGTTATGCCTATAACAACGCTTAAAAACAGAATAAAAACACGATCACTCACATGTCGTAACCGCCAAATGAGTATTCGTTTTATTATTTTCTGCAACGAAATTACCATACGTTTCAAATATAGAATATTTCTTGTTATCTCTTTTTTGATAATGCTTTAGGGCCGATGCTTTAACACCTCCACCTGATAGAATCCGGCTGTTTGTTTTTTTATCTGCGTGTAAGCGGTTTTTACAGTATCCGGCAATGGAATCGTTCCTGAACCGGATAGCAGCACCAAATAATTCGGTTCCTGACCGGGAACGATCCGATCCCAGGCTACCTGGTCGTAATCAAAATACCTTGAATAATAATTGATCGAATCTAAAGGTGACCCTTCGTTGCGTCTGGTCATAAAATGACCGCTCAAGGTTTCATAGTTATTATAGCAGATTATATTTTTTTCAATACCCAGCGCATTATCCGAATGTTTCAGATACCAGGGAACATTCTTTTTTATCACGGCAACCGAAGAAAATGGTTCCCATTCCGAAGAAAGTGAATAAAAACAAGTGATAACCGGATCATTGTTTTTTTTCCAAAAGGCAAAAATTTCTTTTCGGTGCATTTCTGCCCCAATCAGTAATGGGATTAAAAAGATTAAATATCCCTTTCTGAAAGCGGATTTATGTAAATAAACGGCAATAAGCATGATGGAAAAAAGTACCAGCATGAACTCCAGTCGCATATCCACATACGATCCTGCTCCGGTTATCTGGTTGGGTAGCAACAGTAGGGCTGCAAACAGAAAGAGCCAAATTCCGGTCAACATTCGAAGCGTGACAAGAGTCGTCTGCTGCAGTATGGTATTGGCCGAATGTGATGCAGGGCGACGGAAAAATTTAAAAAATAATGTTAGCAATGACAACAGAATCAGAATTCCAAGGGTAATGGAAAGGATATGCAGGCCGGTACGGTCAATTCCTGTGTCATAGCCTTTCAGGCATTCAAGATGTATAAGTGCCGCCAGTGTTTTAAAAATATTAAAATCAGGAGTAAGGGAGGAGGTGATTTTTGTGCTGAAGAAAAAATAGCGAAAAAAAAGTATGCCGGGGATACTATTGGAAAGTAGGAAAAGGCCCGAAAGGGTGAGAAAAGCAGGAGGGGTTCTTTTCTTTTCTTTGGAGGTGTTCCGGGAAATCAAAAAGAAGAGAATTAACAGAAAGGTAGCGGCGGCGGCAATTCCAAAAATAAAAATGTGCGTAAAGTAAATAAGTAAGGGCAGAACGGCCAGAATGAGGTAATGCGTGAAGCGGGGTCGTGAAAGGTGACGGATCCATACCCCCAAAAGCAACAGCATAAAGGCAACAGCCAGATTAAAGTTGATCATTCCGGCAATACTGGATGAATTAATGAGGATCGGTAGGATGAGTAGCGACCATAACGGATTAATTTTTAACCCCGATAAAAAATAGAGAAAACTAAGTTGCAGGCTAATAACCATGAAAAGAATTACGATCCGGGAGGCCATGGCACCACGCATGAAATTCATTAGCAAGGCCATCAATACATGATCGGTCATATTCGTGAAATGAAGAACCTCGGTGCGGTAAAAATTTTCCATACCCTGCCTGGGAGCAAAAAGAAGCTGTTGGAGAATGCGTGAATTATAGATGTGTGCACTCCAGTCGGCCAGTGGCAACACCTCAAATTGAAAAATCCGGTAGCCGATATTTATATTGATGATTATCAGAAGAATGGCCGTAAGCATTGCGGGGGAGAACAGGTCTTTGTTTTTCCGGTTTAGTGATGAATGCATGCTATTTTTTTCTTAACCGTTTTTATCCGGCGGATAAATGTACAACAAGCTTTCACAATAAAAAAACCTCAAGTGGCCCGGAAAAGGTACAATTTTACAACAGAAACGTTGGTTTTCGTGCGCTGGCCCATGAAATTTTTTTTGATTCCCGCCGATAGTTGTACATTTGAAGATTAAACCCATCGCATGGCAAAGAGTAAAAGTGTATACATCTGCAGCAATTGTGGAGCCCAGAGTTCCCGATGGATAGGGCGATGTCCCTCCTGCGGCGAATGGAATACCTATGTGGAAGAAGTGATTCATCAGGAAAAGAGCGAACAGGGTTGGCAACATCCGAAGGGAAAAAAAGTCGATGCAAAAGCGGTTCCTATCCATGAAGTACCTCAGGGCTATGAGAAAAGAACAGCAACCCCGGATCATGAGTTTAATCGTGTGCTCGGAGGAGGAATTGTACCCGGGTCACTGGTTTTGTTGGGCGGCGAACCGGGCATCGGAAAGTCTACGCTGATGTTACAAATTGCGCTGGCGCTGACTGACCAGAAGATATTATACCTCAGCGGGGAGGAGAGCATAAACCAGATCAGAATGCGCGCTGCCCGTTTGGGTATGTCTCAGGCACCCCATCTTTATTTAATGGCTGAGACTAACACAGACGCAGTTTTTCGGCAAACCAGAACCCTCCGGCCCGACCTTCTGATAGTCGATTCAGTACAAACCCTCCAGTCGGAATTGCTCGACAGCGCGGCAGGAAGTATTAGTCAGATTAGAGAATGCGCCGGCGAGATGCAACGATTCGCCAAAGATACCCGAACCCCGGTTTTCCTTATAGGTCATATTACAAAAGATGGAACTCTGGCAGGGCCCAAGTTACTCGAGCACATGGTAGATACTGTGGTACAGTTTGAAGGCGACCGGAATTACGGCTATCGTATTTTGCGTTCGGTAAAAAATCGTTATGGTTCAACTTCGGAACTGGGTATTTATGAAATGCAGAATAATGGACTTCGAGAAGTTTCAAATCCATCGGAAATTCTTCTTTCCCAGCGCGATGAAAACCTCAGTGGGGTGACGGTATCTGCCACCCTGGAAGGGATGCGCCCGTTGCTTATCGAGGTGCAGGCACTGGTGAGCAATTCCTCTTATGGAACTCCTCAACGTACTGCCAATGGGTTCGACCTGCGACGAATGAATATGCTGTTGGCTGTCATTGAAAAACGTTTGGGTTTTCGGTTAGGTACGAAGGATGTTTTTGTCAATATTGCGGGCGGATTGCGTATTAATGAACCCGCTACGGATTTGGCGTTGATTTGTGCAATTCTTTCCAGTCATGAAGATACGGCCATTCCCCAGAATGTATGTTTTGCTGCTGAAACCGGCCTTAGCGGCGAAATCCGTCCTGTGGTACGGGTGGAAAACCGTATCAGCGAAGCGGAGAAGCTGGGCTTCAAAAAGGTCTATGTCTCCCGGTACAATATGAAAGGCTTGGATACCTCCCGCTTCGGAATTGAAATTGTTCCTGTGGGAACGTTGGAGGAAATTTACAGGCTATTGTTTTGATTGATTTGATCACTTGGTGTTGCGGTTAAAAGGGCCAAAGAGGCACAATAATATTATCCGACGATCCGGGGAATGATAATGGAAAATGAAGCGATATTGCGTTTTACAGCATCCGGGGCAATGTGGTCAATTATGGTACCAACTCCTCCAGCGCATTCTTCAGAAGAGGATACTTAAACGTGAATCCGCAGTCGAGGAGGCGTTTAGGCACTACTGACTGGCCTTCGGTTAGCAGAATTGCCCCTTTGCCATACACCAGCCGTAATGCCCAGCCCGGGAGAGGAAAAAGGTGAGGTTTGTGGAGTTTTCTGGCCAGCATCCGGGTATATTCCGAACTTTGAATAACTCCGGGGCTTACAATATTTACTGCACCATGAATTCTGGGATTGTGAATCGTAAAGTCATAAGCATTAAGCACATCTTCAATATGAACCCAGGCCACGGGTTGCTTGCCGGAGGCGATGGTTCCTCCGAAGCCGGTTTTGTAAATTCTTGCCATCTTCGCGAAAGCACCTTCTTTTTTATCTAAAATAATCCCGAAACGAAAAATTGCAACACGGCATTTTTTCACGGCCTGCATGGCTTCTGCTTCCCAGTCTTTACAAATCTGGCCGGGGAATCCCATGTCATAAACATAATCATCCTCGCTATGAACGCCGTTGGATTGATAGATACCTACGGCTGAGGTGCTGATAAAAAGGGAAGGAGGACGCTCCGCCTCCCGGATAGCCGTGGTAAGGTTCCGGGTGGTATTTATCCTGCTGCTGCGGATCACTGCCCTGTTTTTTTGGGTCCAGCGCCGTATGAGCGATGCCCCGGAAAGATGAATAATTATATCCGCGTTATTGATTTTTTCTAATAAGCTATTGTAATCATTGAGCAGGTCATGGCGTGTAAGTGTGATGATCTCATCTCCTTTATTCAGGAAAAACGCTTTGACTCTGCCTCCCACAAATCCGGATGTTCCGCTGACTCCTATTTTCATTCTGTAATACTTTTGATTTTTATGATTCTAAATCGCTGAGATGAATACCCTGCTTCCGGGTTCTGTTAATCAATGGGTTCGTTTTACGAAATAAAGATACGATTTTGATGTTTTTTAACCCGAAAGATTCCTCTTCTAAAACAATCTATCGGTTTTTATTGTTCAAACCTACTGTATACCAGCTATAAACGGCAAAAGGCAACAGATAATTATTTGGTTTTTGTCATGGCACGACTGATAAAATGTTGTAAGTTTGCAGTCCGGAAAATTGCTAACATTTTGCTAACAAAAATTTAGAAACATGGATGCCAATAAGAAAGGTCCTGAAATTCTGAAGTATTTCCCGTCGGTCAGTACGGATCAATGGGAATCACAGATTACTAAAGACCTGAAAGGTGCTGATTATGAGAAGAAACTGGTATGGAATACAGCCGAAGGCTTTAAAGTACGTCCGTATTATCGTTCTGAAGATATACAGAACCTGCCCTACCTGAACATTGCTCCCAATGAATTTCCATTTATGCGAGGCGCAAAAAATGACAATACCTGGTTGATACGACAGGATATTGTGGTAACTGACCCCAAAAGTGCGAACGAAGAGGCACTGGAAATTTTAAATAAAGGGGTGGATTCGTTGGGTTTTGTTGTTAATCTGCCTCCTGCGAATACTGCTTTTTTTTCTGTTTTACTTCATGCCATCGATCTTCAGGCGGCAGAGGTAAATTTTACAGGACAGGCAGCCGCACAACTTCCCCTGTTATTTATGGAATGGGCCGGAGCGACACATGCGGATATTTCGCGCATTACTTTTGATATTGACCCACTTGGGGAGTTGACCCGCAAGGGTGCTTTTATGGAAAGCAGATTAGAAATTCTTCGTTTTGCGCTGGCCGAAAATGTAATAAATACCGATGGGGTTGCACAGACCCTTGCCGTCCACGGCGATATCATCCACAATTCCGGTAGTACCCTTGTGCAGGAATTAGCCTGTGCCCTGGGGATGGCGGTGGAGTACCTTGAATGGCTTACAGATAAAGGTATTTCGATAGAAAAAGCGGCCAGATCGATGCGGTTTGTTTTTGCCATCGGATCGAATTATTTTATGGAAATGGCCAAACTCCGCGCTGCCCGAACCCTTTGGGCTCATATCCTTAGGGCTTACGGCGTGGATGAATCCCGGCAGGTTCCCATGGTAATTCATGGTGTGACTTCCCATTGGAATAAATCTGTTTATGATCCGTATGTCAATATGCTTCGTACTACTACCGAAACAATGGCTGGTGTACTTGGCGGTGTTCATTCTTTTACTGTTTCGCCCTTTGACCATATTTTCCGCACCCCGACTGCCTTTTCCCGACGAATTGCCAGAAATCAACAACTTATTCTTAAGGAAGAATGCTATTTTGATAAAGTAGCGGATCCGGCAGCAGGCTCGTATTATGTTGAAAACTTGACGGAATCGATAATGGACAATGCATGGCGTCAATTTCTAATCTTACAGGAACAAGGCGGGTATCTGAATGCGTTCACTGAAGGAAAAATTCAGGAAGTGATCAAAACTGCTGCTCAGAAAAGAGATATGAATTTGGCACTGCGCCGGGAGAATTTGCTGGGGACTAATCAGTTTCCGAATTTTGGTGAAATAATAGAAGAGGGGTATGGCCCTGAAATTTTTTGCCCTGAGCGTTCTGAAGCTCCGGAGGCCTTTGCCGAACCCTTGACCCCCTACCGCGGTGCTATGGCCTTTGAAGCTCTTCGTTATAAAACTGACCAATACACAAAACGGAACAACCACCGGCCATTGGCGTTTATGCTGCCTATTGGTAATATGGCCATGCGCAAAGCAAGAGCCCAATTCTCCTGTAATTTCTTTGCCTGTGGTGGTTTTGATGTGGTAGATCATAACGGGTTTAAAACTATCAGCGAGGGGGTTCACGAGGCAAAAGCGGTTAAGGCCGATATCGTAGTCCTTTGCAGCTCCGATGAGGAATATGCTACACTGGCACCGGAAGCCGTCAACCTGCTGAAAGATCAAGCACTGTTGGTGGTTGCCGGCTATCCTGCAGCCATTATTGATGCCCTTAAATCAAAGGGTATTGAACATTTTATTCATGTTCGATCCAATCTTCTTGAATCATTATCCACATTTCAACATCTCACCGGAATCCAATGAGAAAGACAGCATTGACCGAATATCAAAATATTTCAGTCTTTTCAGAGATTGACAAGCTGGAGGCTGTAATTGTTCATTCTCCCGGGCCTGAGGTAGCGAATGTTACGCCACTCATTGCGCAAAAGGCACTTTATAGTGATATACTTAACTATAAAATTGCCAGCGAACAACACGATACCTTTCGTAAGGTGCTGGAAAAATATACCCGGGTATACCAGGTGAAAGAGTTACTCATAGATATCCTGAAGGAGGATCAGACAAAATATAAACTGATCTATAAGGTTTGTGAAAATGAAGATGTTTTTCATTTAAAAGATTATCTGCTTTCCTTGAATGCAACTGAACTGGCCACACAATTGATCGAAGGAGTCGAGATAAAACGTGATTCCCTGACCAATTACCTCTCGAAGGAGCGATACGCGCTGGCTCCCCTGCATAATTTTTTCTATACCCGTGATGCTTCTGTATCTATTGGAAATACGATTCTTCCCTGTCACATGGCCAATAACATCCGTGAACGGGAAGCCTTGATCATGTCGGCAATTTTTCGGTTTCATCCACAAATTGAAACAGAATTTTTTTCCGCCAATTCCGTACTGGAGAAAAAGGAAGGATTATTTTATGAAGGGGGCGATATTTTGGTGGCACGTCATGATATTTTGTTGATCGGATTGGGGTCCAGAACTTCCAGCACTGGTATTGATTCTATTGTGGAGCGCATAAAACAGCGTACACAAAAACCGTTTCATGTGCTGGTGCAGGAGCTTCCCGAAAAACCTGAATCGTTTATTCATCTGGATATGGCCTTCACTTTTCTCGACAGGGATCAGTGTATGACTTTCGAGCCTGTTATACGCGAATCAAGCCGTTATGGAACGTATCATATCCATATTGAAAACGGGATCGTTAAACGTATTCATGAAGTTGGTGGACTGATTTCAGGCCTTCGTGCTTTGGGTATGGATCTGGAACCGTTGAAATGTGGGGGTGATAATGATGAATCCATTCAGGAACGTGAACAATGGCATAGTGGCACTAATTTTTTTGCCGTAGGACCGGGGAAATTACTGGGTTATGGCAGAAATCAATATACCATTGAAACGATGAACAAACATGGGTATGAAATTATTGCCGGGCGTGACCTTCTTAGCGGAAAACAAGAAGCTCCTGCAAACGGAAAGTTTGTCATTACCATTGAAGGGTCGGAACTGGCCCGTGGCGGCGGGGGTGCCCGTTGTATGACCATGCCGATTAAAAGATCTTTATTTGAAACTGAAAAAAATTACATAGCATGAAACCAAATTTCCAACAGGTCGATATTCATTCCCGTGGTTCGAAGCCTTCACAAGGGCGGAAGCCAGCGGAAAATGTCCTGCCCGGATGGATGACCCCGGAGCAGATTCCGGTAAAAACAATCTATACCAGCAAAGACCTCGAAAACCTGGAGCATCTTAATTATGCTGCGGGCTTGCCACCTTATTTGCGTGGGCCCTATTCAACAATGTATGTGATGCGGCCATGGACAATCCGTCAGTATGCCGGATTCTCCACCGCCGAGGAATCGAATGCCTTTTATCGCCGCAATTTAGCTGCAGGACAGAAAGGGCTGTCTATTGCCTTCGATTTAGCTACCCACCGCGGGTATGACTCCGATCACCCCCGTGTGGTTGGTGATGTGGGTAAGGCCGGTGTAGCCGTTGATTCCATCCTTGATATGAATATCCTCTTCGACCAGATTCCTCTGGATAAAATGTCGGTGTCGATGACCATGAACGGCGCTGTACTGCCTGTTATGGCTTTTTATATCGTTTCAGGGCTCGAGCAGGGTGTGAAGCTGGAAGAACTTTCTGGTACGATCCAAAATGATATTCTTAAAGAGTTTATGGTGCGGAATACCTATATTTATCCGCCTTTGCCTTCTATGCGTATTATCGGAGATATTTTTGAGTTTACCTCGCAGAAGATGCCCCGGTTCAATAGTATTAGTATCTCCGGATACCATATGCAGGAAGCAGGAGCCACGGCTGATATCGAGCTGGCCTACACGTTAGCCGACGGCCTTGAGTATCTCCGTACCGGAATAAAAGCAGGTTTGGCTATTGATGAGTTTGCTCCCCGGCTCTCTTTCTTTTGGGCTATTGGTATGAACCATTTTATGGAAATTGCCAAAATGCGGGCTGCCCGTATGCTTTGGGCCCGAATTGTCAGCCAGTTTAATCCAAAAAATCCAAAATCCCTGGCCCTGAGAACTCATTGTCAAACCAGCGGATGGTCATTGACAGAACAGGACCCGTTTAATAATGTGGCCCGAACCGCTGTTGAAGCAATGGGTGCTGCCTTGGGACATACCCAGTCGCTGCATACTAATGCACTGGATGAAGCGATTGCTTTACCTACCGATTTTTCAGCACGTATTGCCCGCAATACGCAGTTGTATATTCAGCTTGAAACAGAAATATGCCGAAGTGTCGACCCGTGGGCCGGATCATGGTATGTTGAAAAACTTACCCATGAAATTGCCGAAAGAGCCTGGGCGCATATTGAAGAAATTGAAGCCCTCGGTGGAATGGCCAAAGCCATTGAAACGGGTGTTCCTAAAATGCGCATAGAAGAAGCCGCAGCTAAAAAACAAGCCCGTATCGATTCAGGAGTCGATACTATTGTGGGCATTAATAAATACCGCCTCGATAAAGAAGATCCGCTGGAGACCCTGGAGGTCGACAATACCGCTGTGCGGGAAGCGCAGTTACGCCGGCTGGCCACCTTGCGCGCAAATCGTAATGAAGAAGAGGTTCAAAAAGCATTACAAGCAATAACCTACGCCTGTGAAACGGAATCCGGGAACTTGCTGGAACTGGCAGTTGATGCTGCTCAAAAACGTGCCAGCCTGGGTGAGATTTCCGATGCATGCGAAAAAGTTTATGGGAGGTATAAAGCCGTGATACGTTCTATTTCTGGAGTTTACTCCTCAGAATCAGCCAATAATGAAACCTTTAAAGAGGCTTGTCGGCTGGCTGATGAATTTGCTGAAAAAGAAGGCCGTCGCCCAAGGATTATGATTGCAAAAATGGGTCAGGATGGTCACGACCGTGGTGCAAAAGTGGTGGCAACCGGATATGCTGACATCGGATTTGATGTGGATATCGGACCCCTTTTTCAGACTCCTGAAGAAGCGGCCAAACAGGCCGTGGAAAACGATGTGCATATCCTTGGTGTATCCAGTCTTGCCGCCGGCCACAAAACGTTGGTGCCTCAGGTGATCGGGGAACTTAAAAAACTTGGACGTGAAGATATTATGGTGATCTGTGGCGGAGTCATCCCTGCACAAGACTATCAGTTTCTTTATGATGCCGGTGTGGTCGCTGTTTTTGGCCCGGGAACACGAATTCCGGATGCAGGAATAAAAATTTTGAAAGTGCTGCTCGCAGCGCATGAATAGAATAAGGGAATAGCCCCCTTATAAGGCAACAGTACCGATAATCCATACGTTACCGGTACTGTTTTTTTATACTTTATCGTACAATAAGAACTTTTTCCGTGAAAGTGATTCCCCGGGGCGTCTGGATGTGGATGAAATAAAACCCTTCCGGTAAGGATTCTACTGAAATATGTGTTTCATTGCCTGTGGTTAGCGCTGATTGTTTTTCATTCCCAGTAACATCGTAAATTCGGATTACACTGTTAACAGGAAGATCAGGGGTAGTAAGGCGTAACTGATCGCTTGCCGGATTTGGGAACACCCTGCTGCTGATGGCTGACATTTCCGTAATGGAAATGGCAGTAGTGGAATAAGTGATGGCTGTTTCATCGGGATATTCAAGATCAATATCAATTATTGCCAGTGGGTATTTACAGCTGCTGCCGTACCATTCGTAGGTAATATAGGTATCTGTACCGGAATCTACAAGAACACCGCCCATATAGGTTTCATACGATTCTGTATCGGTGATTTTTACCCGCAAAACGTTGGAAAAAGTACCGTAGGGAGTGGTTAATGTTCCCCAGGCATCGGCCACAGTTTCTATAGTGCCCGTGGTTACCATTTCAAGAATGGTTCCCCCATAGTCATATTCCATTGTATATCCGTAGGTATCTTCAAAATTATCCCCATAGGCAAAGGGATAATGCATTACATCCATCGCGTCGGTGTATTCCATCAGAAAGGCCACTTCTTCATAGATACCCATGTAATTGACTTTTAATACATCGGAGGAGAGATGCATGAATTGAGCCAGAGTTTCATCCTGGTCAAATTGAATAGCAATGTTGCTGTTGGGGACTTGTCCGCCCCAAAGGGTTTGTTCCGGATCAACAAATTGCATCGTTTCGGTTTCTGTGGCGGTGTATGGGGAAAAGTCCCAGTTTTTACCGGCGCCTGCCTCTCCGGGGTTAATATTCGTGTAAGCATCACTGTAAATGGTAGCGATCTGATCCCCAATTTCAGGGGCGTGCGTGGCGTGGGTGATAACCAATTGTGCCTGCAGGCTGAAGGATAACACTACAGTGCCCAGAATAACGGTAAGTAAAGTTTTCATCATAATTTGATTTATAAGTAAGTACGAAGTAAATATTTCTCTCAAAATTCGATATCAGTATGGCGTGCTTTAGAATTCAAAAATAATACTTTTACCCTTATTTTTAGTAAGAAAAGTTAAACGGGATCCTTTTTTTAGCGATCTAGTCAAAAAGAAGTTTTAATAGTTTATTATATTTAATGATTTTGAAAGTTTTCCATGTTCCTTCAATCAATTTTTGTTCCAGCAATTCAGCAAAGGTTCGTGCCAGGCTGGGCCTGGCCACCCCGATAAGGTCAGCAGCCGATTGTTGGCTCATGTTCATCATCACGCGACCGGTTTTATTCGGATCCTGTTCGATGATTATTTGCGCCAGTTTCGCTTTTAGCGTTTTGCGGGATAAGAGCCTGATTTTTGTGGTTAAAAATTGTGCACGATTCGATATCAGATTTAGAAAATTCTCCTGAATCGGTGCATTTTTTTGCATCATCCGGCTAAAATCTTCTTTGGGTACAATCAGTACTTTAACCGCTGTATTTGCGATTACATCTACCGGGAAAAAATGTTTCTGTCCATACAGAAATCCAGTCGCAATGGGCATTGGCGCAAAAATATCTTCAATTTTAACCGCGTTTCCTTCGGGGTCGGTCATCACTCCATTGATACTTCCTTCAAGCAACACATACAAACTGGTTACATCATCACCCCGAAAAGCCAGTGTTGATCCTTTACTATAACTTTTTATCTGCCAGCGTACGAAAAGGAACTGTGCCTCCAGTACCTCAGGATCGATTCCGCGAAACACGGGACTTTGAATTATCAAATTAATATATTTCATAAAATCTTTTGAACATCAACCATTTTGTGGTTGGAACATTTTTATTCCCGAATTGTTTTTATTGTTTGTTGCAATCCGTCAGGATTTGTTGCTACAATAAACAGCACGCCACGGTAACCGGAAGGAAAGCTTTCGGTCTGTCGTGGATGGCTGACTTGGCTGATTAGTTTTCCTGAACTGTCGAAAAAGCGCAGCGAGGAAATGGATTTCCCGTTAGAAACAATAAAATCTTTGGATATCCGGATAAGTTTTCCATTGGAGACCGGTGCAGGATTCGCCACGGATAGCACTCCGGTTCCACCATAAATGGAAAAGTTTTGTGCCGTTACCAGCCCGTCAGTGCCCCGCTCCCAAGAGGTAATAAATTGATTTTCATGTACTTCTGAAAGCCAGGGATGAACTTTGTCATACGTTCCGGCGGCCAGCATCAACGGACTGTCCCACAGGGCTGCACCCTTGTCGTTAAGGCCATAAATCAACAGTTGGTCATTGATAGCCAAACCTTCCGGGTAGCGTGAATAGAGGCAAAAGAGTTTATCGTCGGCGGTTTGGGCGGCTATGCTGTAATTGAAGGTAGTGGAAAGTGGAAGCAATTCTTTTCCATTAGCACCCCAAAGTTTATCGCCGTAAGGATCCAGTTTTTGGGCAAATAGTCCGCGGTAGTTTTGTGATCCGTCGGTTTTTGTAAAAAATGCAACCACTGCCCCATTGGCAAGGCAGGAAGCCACCGGATAGAAACAATTGAGCTCATCGGAAGCGAGCTCCACGCCGTTTGGAATATAGGCTAAAATGCCTTCCTCATCCACTTTTTGAACCGCTACATCGGCAAGCATATCGCCATCCCGGTCGTCGCGCCAGAATAGCATAATTCCATCATTTCCATCGGGGCGGGCATTCATCTGATCCCAGGCCGTTATCCCGGTAAATCCGCAGATTTCCACCTCCTGGGCCCACAGGGCTGAACCATCCGCAGCGTAGCGGTTAACAAAAATTTGTCGTTGCATTGCGGGGAATGATCCGGTCTGCTTGAAATACGCCAGATAAAATCCGCCGTCGCTATGGGGTATTGCGACTGGCCACCCCCAGGTTTTTCCGGGTTCCGTAATCGTAAGGCCTGCCAAACCCCATGCCAGTGTGCCGTCGGGTAATATCTTTTGAACCCTCAGTGTTTCGTTTACTGCCCATGTGATAATTACCGCGTTATCTGACAGCACACATAATTGCGGTGAATATTCAGCCTCCGGTGATTGTGAAAGGGCGATGCCATTGTTTCCCCAAAGAAATTCTCCCTCCGGATTGATTTTATACGCATAAATGTCAGGGTTTCCGCTTCTTACATCCGGAAATGCAAGAATTGCATTGTTTTCTTTATCTGCCCCCAGATCATATTCTGTAATCCAGGAATCCTGCGGATGACTGCTAACGGTAATCCCATTTTCAGCCCACAGGTTATTGCCTTCATAATTAAGTAATTGCAAATTCATGTGGTACCCATTATACATACTTCCATAATAAGAAACATAATAATGATGATCAGTAGTTGGTACTACTTTACTTACCGCTCCATTGGTGTAGGAGCTAATTAATGTGTTGATCAGGGTATCCGTTGTCCATTGAGCCTGCGTTAATCCATGCAGGACCAGCAAAAGCAAAAGAATGCGTGTTTTCATACCTGGTGTATTTCAGTTGTCTCTTCAAAGGTAATCATTCTGAAATTTATCATTTAAAAAAAAGTGCTACCTCCTGCTTTTGTAACAAGGGTTACAAAGAGGTGGTTCTCGTCCGGTTACCTTTGCCAAAAAAAGAACCCTGATATGCAACGACAAATTATCACGATTGACGAAACGCTATGTAATGGTTGCGGCGTCTGTATTCCAAACTGCCATGAGGGAGCATTGCAAATTATTGATGGAAAGGCACGGCTGGTCAGTGACTTAATGTGTGACGGGTTAGGTGCCTGCATTGGATATTGTTCGTTGGGAGCCATTACCGTGGAAGAGCGGGAAGCGGAACCTTATGATGAGGTGAAAGTGATTTCCGGAATGGTTTCAAAGGGTGAAAATACGATTTTTGCGCATCTGAAACATTTAAAAGATCATAAAGAGTTTGGTTTTTTAAAACAAGGACTTCGCTACCTGGAGGAAAACAGAAGTTCATTGCGTTTTAATCCCGATCCGATGTTAAAGCGAATTATTGAAGAAGATCCTGCTGAGCGGGTATCACAAACTGAAGCCCAGCAAACTCTAATTCAGGAAAGCGTATGGGGTAGCGGGTGTCCCGGCCTGGCTGCTGTCGATTTTTCAAATCTGATATTATCACCTGATCTGCCACCGGAAAAACCTGCAAATTTGTCTTCCACATTAACACACTGGCCAGTTCAGTTGCATCTCCTCAATCCCGATTCTTCCCATTTCAGACGCACCGACCTGCTTATTGCAGCCGATTGTACCGCGTATACTACGGGCACGTTTCACAGCGACTATCTGAAAGGGAAAACCCTGGCTATCGCTTGTCCGAAACTCGATTCCGGCCTGGATAGTTATATCGGTAAAATTCGCCGGCTGATCGATGAGGCAGAAGTAAATACCATAACAGTTCTTCTGATGGAAGTACCCTGCTGTGGCGGTTTGTTGGAAATTATCCGGCGCTCAATGGTACAGGCAAAACGAAAAATTCCGGTGAAGGTGATAGTTATTGACATCCACGGTGTGCAGCAAAGTGAAGAATGGATGATGTTTTAACCCGTATCTGCGTATAGCCTGAAAAGGCTGTGTGCGCTTGTTTATTCATAGTCAAAACTGCTTCCTCCCAGAAATTCTTTCATAAGCGAAGTGGGAGGTATTTCTTCTGTAGATATAGGAATAAAATAACTAAAAAATTTGAGTAGTCTGCGGGCTTCGGAAAATTCAGGCATGTTGGGTGTTATGGCCTCCAGCAGGGGTGTGATAAAAGGCTTGAGTACCCCCAATTCGTATAGTAGGGCGGAGTTAAACATTACATCGGCGTTTTCCTGGAAAGGAAAAATATTTTCCACCTCCCCGTCCCGTACACTTGGCCAGCGTCCGATGGTGTTGGCTGCCGGATATCCACGGAATTTATTATCCCGCACAATGCGCCGGGCCAATCGGTTGTCGGAAGTGGGAATCAGGTTGTGCCCGTCAATGGAAATGGTGGTCAGGGCTGAGACATAAATTTTATACTTTGCCGAATCTTCAATCTGGCTGGTGAGTTCAGGATTTAAGGCATGTATTCCTTCCACAATTACTACCTCTTTCTTGCGGATTTTTACTCTGTCTCCTGCGAAATAGCGCTTTCCGTCAAGGAAATTAAATCGTGGAATTTCTACCTCGTTTCCCGATAAAAGGTCGAGGATATGGCGGTTAAAAAGTGCAATATCGATGGCCTTAATGGTTTCAAAATTATAGGCACCATTTTCATCCAGCGGGGTATGTTCCCTGTTTACAAAATAGTTATCCATGGAGATTTTTACCGGTTGGATGCCGGCAACTTTAAGTTGAATACCCAGTCGTTTTGCAAAGGTGGTCTTTCCTGACGACGAGGGTCCGGAGATCAGAATTAAACGAATAGATTTTCTTTTTTTTCGGATGTTATCGGCGATCATCGCCACCTTTTTTTCATGAAGTGCTTCCGATATTTTTATTAATTCGCTTATCGAACCGTTGTGTACTGCCGCATTCAGATCGCCAATATTATTTACCCCAAGAATTTTTTGCCACCGGTTGAATTCGGCAAAAATGGAAAGCATTTTATCCTGCCTGATGAGCGGTTTAAGATTCATCGGATGGTGGCGACTGGGAATCCGCAACAGCATTCCGCTGTAGTAGGGAAGGAGATCAAAAATTTTTACGTACCCCGTTGAAGGTACCAGATATCCATAGTAGTAATCTGGTGTGTCGTCGAGATAATATACCGATGTGTAAAAATTTCCGCGTGTCTGTAACAACGGTGTTTTTTCTTCTAATCCGGAGTTTTCAAAAATTGCAATCGCTTCTTCTGTAGTAATTTCTTCGCGCCGGAAGGGAATATCCGCTTTGACTAACTCCTCCATTCGTGAGCGAATGGCTGCAATATCACCGGGTTTAAGTATTTTTCTGCCACTGCGTGCCGTACAATAGATGCCATTGGAAACCGGGTTTTCCACATGAAAATCCATGTCAGGAAAAAGATCACGTGTTGCTTTGTATAAAATAAATTGCAACGATCTGATTATCATACGCATACCGTCGGCGTAGGTGCAGTCAATAAAACAAATGTGCTTTGGTTTGTAGATCTGGTAGGATAATTCTTTGAGCGAATTATTTACGAATGCACCCAGCGCAGGGTATTTCAAGCCGGTGTCCAGGCCTTCTTCCATTTGCAAAAGAGATGTTCCTACAGGAAAAGTATAGTGTTCTTCGGTATTTTCACAAAAAACCCTGATCTGTTTCGACATATTTACATTTTTTCGCAAGATAGAGAAAAAATCCGGATCAATGAAAATCAAGTATACCCTGTTTCCAGCTGAAAAATCGGGGTCGGTACGATTACCCCATAAAAAAATGTACCTTTGCGCCTTTATAAATCATTGAAAAATAATACGAATGAATGAATTAAGCTACAGTCTCGGCGTAAGTGTCGGGCTAAATCTCAAGGATCAGGGTTTTGAAGTAGATAGTATTGAGGATTTTGCACAAGCCATGCATGATGTATTGGGTGATAATGATCTGGCAATACCGGCAGAAAAAGTGAACCAAGTGGTGAATGAATATTTTACCCGGCTTCAGGGAAAAAAAGCCGAAGAAATGCAGGCCGGTCAGAAAGCTTTTTTTGCGGAAAATGCAAAACGCCAGGAGATTACGACTACCCCCAGCGGACTTCAATATGAGGTTTTTACGCAAGGTCAAGGCGAAAAACCTTCCCTTCAGAATCAGGTTACAGTTCATTATCACGGAACATTGATCGACGGAACCGTATTCGACAGTTCGGTGCAGCGCGGTGAGCCAGCCACCTTTCCCGTAAATGGCGTAATTCAGGGATGGCAGGAAGTGATACCCATGATGAACACTGGTTCGAAGTGGCGTGTTTTTATCCCTTCAGATCTGGCTTATGGCGAGCGGGGTGCCGGAAATGCTATTCCTCCGCATACTCCTTTAGTATTTGATATTGAGCTGATTAGTATTTCATAACAAATCTGTACGGGATTTTTTTTTGCTTCCCGTATTTTTTTTCTTGACTAACTAAGTTTTTAGTTATAACTTTGCGGAACATTGTTTTTTTTTATTCTAAAAAACTAAGAATTTAGTTATAATCACAAAATAATACTACCAATGAAAGAGCTGACAAAAGCTGAAGAACAGGTAATGCAGATACTGTGGGAGATCAACGAGGGCGTTATTCACGATATTATTGCCCGGATAGAAGACCCTAAACCGGCCTATAATACTATTTCAACCATTGTACGGATTCTTGAAAGCAAAGGTTTTATTGACCATACAGCAGTGGGTCGTACACATTTTTATTATCCGTTAATTGAAAAGGAAGAGTATTCGCGCCGCTATTTTAAATCGTTTTTATCCCGCTATTTTAAGGGTTCATTTGCTAAATTAACCTCTGCCTTTACGGAATCGGAGAATCTAAGTATTCAGGAAATGGAAGAGATTCGTAAACTGATTGACAAAACGCTGAAGGCACAAAGAAAGGAGCACGCATGATTTTTATGATCCAATATCTTTTAGAGGCTTCTGTTGCGCTGGTGGTTTTGTATCTTCCATTTTTACTGATTGCACGACAAACTACTTTTCACAGAACGAATCGATTCGTCCTGCTGTTATCGGTTTGGGTTTCGCTGTTGCTGCCTTTTGTTAATTTTTCCTTACCCACCGTTAGTATGGGAATACCGATAGTTTTTCTGAAGGAAATTGTAGTCACGGCCAACGGTCAGGGCGCTGTAATTAAAGGTATGCCGCTGCGCACCTTGCTTTTTCCCGGATACCTCTTCATCAGCGGTTGTTTTTTTCTGCTTTTCCTCCGAAAAGTCCTCCTCTATCTGTTGAAGATAGGGCAAGCAGAAATCATTCGTCAAAAGGGTTATACTCTTGTCATCACGAGGCAACAGACTTCACCTTTTTCTTTTTTCGGTTATATTTTTTGCAATCCTTCAAATCATACCTGCCATGCACTCGACATTATCCTTCAGCATGAGAAAGTACATATTTCTGAACACCATTATTTAGATCTCATTTTTTTGGAACTCGTGCAGGTTTTGTTTTGGTTTCATCCTGTTCTATACCTCTGCAAGCGCTCATTAAAGAGCATTCACGAATACCAGGCCGACCAGAAGACGATGCAATACGCCGACCGGTCGCATTACCTGAGGCTTTTATACTCAGAATCATTTCGTCCGCAACAGTTCGGCCTGGCCCATAACTTCAGTTATTCACCTTTAAAAAAACGACTAAAAATGATGATTAAAACACCAACGAATCGATATGCCGGACTGTTATATTTTTCCTGGCTTCCGGTAATAGCACTGCTAATTTTATTTTTGGGTACAAATCAGGTGCAAGCCCAAAACGAAGCAGGTAGTAAGCAGGTGGCTGTTTCCGTAAAAAACGGACAAGAGGCTGTACAGCCGTCTTCCTCATCTCCCCGCTTACAGGAACAGGAAGAAGAAGTTTTTCTGGTGGTTGATAATTGCCACAGTTCCCGGGTGGAGAGCAGGAGCGGATGAAGTTTCTTTCTACAAACCTCAGCTATCCGGAGAAGGCTAAGCAAGACTCTGTTCAGGGGACTGTATATATAACCTTTATTATTGAAAAGGATGGTTCAATTACCCATACGGATATTCTTCGCGGGATAGATCCTTTATTAGATGAGGAAGCCCTTCGGGTAATCCATCTGATGCCTGCCTGGATACCCGGCGAACTGAAGGGTAATAAAGTCAGGGTGAGGTTTACTATTCCCATTCAGTTTAAATTGAAATAATTCCTTACCGGGAAATTTTTGCGGCCTCGAATTTTCGGGGCCGCATTAATAATAGCATAGCGTTATTTCAACCCTTATTTTTTCATGGCTCAGTGAAAAGGCACATTTTTCCCAAACCGGATAGTGGAGTCCTTTGGGTTCAAATCGGGAAAACCCGAAGCCTTCACGTGGAATCATCATTTTTTTTTCCATGGCCCCATCGGAATTTTCATCGTCGAGAACTGACACCGCATATTCTCCCGGCTCCAGGCCACGAAACACGCACTGCAGTGTATCGGAAATTGTTTCTGGTTTTTTTCGGATAAGTGTAAGATAAGGATTTTCGGGAAACTGGTTTTTATGGTTATAGAGGGCAACGGCCACTTCGCCGTTGGTATTCCGGAATCCGGAAACCAGCACCTCAATCTGCTGTGCTTTACTGACCCATGGCAGGGCTATTGTAGCCAAAAACAAGAGAAGAAACCATAGATGTTTCATAACGAGTTGAAAACTATTAAAATAACGAATCTACAGGAAGAATAGTATACGGTATCGAGTTCTGCTGAAATAAGTATTTAAAAGAGGTAGTTCTAAGGATTTAATTTGAACCATACGCAGGTTTATAGCGGATAAAATCGCGGTATTCCAGAAAAACGATCTCCAGGGCAGACATTTTTTCGAAGAAGAAGGAATGTACGCATTCCCAGGTTTCCGGAGCGTAGAGATTTACCTCCGGAAGAAGGCTTGCAATCCGTGCGATTTTTTTCCCTTCAGCCAGCATATATTCCAGCTCCCAGCACAGATCATCACCCAGTGCACTTTGCAGGATTGTTTTCAGGCTTTCGAATTTTTCATAATAATACAGCCTTCTTTCCTGATCATGACTAATGATATCTACACCTACCAGCGCCTGCCGGCGGTCGATGTCAAATTTTAGGTTCACGGGTTTTATTCCGGTGTCCTGCAGGATCCATTTTTTTTTTCTGCCCATTGTTTTGCAATAGGCATCAAAACGTTGCCAGAACTCCAGTCGCATTTTTTTTTCTTCTTCTTTCGAAAACATGTTACAAATTTATAAAAAGAGCGTTTTGTTTTCTTGAATGGGTAATTAACTTTGCTTACAAAAGCTTCTTCTGATGAAAAAATTTGTACTTCTGTTGGCCGTAACCCACGGTTTGTCCTCTCTTTGTGCACAAGATGAGTTGATAACACATTATGAGTCATCGGGTTATCTTGAAACGCCCCGGTATAATGAAACCATTGCGTATTGTAAAAAACTGGATGAGGCCAGTGATAAAATATTTTATACTTCCTTTGGCGTCAGTCCGCAGGGAAGAGCATTGCCTTTACTGATCGTTGATAAAGACGGGCTTACTACCCCGGAGACGATCAGAGAGGCTGGTAGGATTGTGCTTCTCGTGGAGTGTTGCATTCATCCCGGCGAGCCGGAAGGGAAAGATGCCCTGCTAATGCTGGTGCGTGATATGGCGGTGCGAGGACTTCATGCAGAAGCGCTCAATGGGGTTTCGTTACTGGTCATCCCGATTTTTAATGTCGACGGTCATGAACGGTTTAATGCTTACAACCGGATTAATCAAAACGGCCCGAAAGAAATGGGGTGGCGGGTTACCGCGCAGAATTATAACCTTAACCGCGACTTTTTGAAAGCAGATGCACCTGAAATGCAGCAATGGTTAGCCCTGTACACCCATTGGCTACCCGAATTTTTTATTGATTGTCATACTACTGATGGTGCTGATTATCAATATGTTATTACTTATGCTCTCGAGACTTTTGGTAACATGGATCCGGGGATTACCCAATGGCTTACCGACACCTATGAACCTGCATTGGTTGACCGAATGTTTGGCTCCGGGTTTCCGGTGTTCCGGTATGTGAGTTTCCGGCAATGGCATAATCCTAAAAGTGGCCTTCGGACCAGTGCATCACCGCCGATGCTATCGCAAGGTTACACTGCAATTCAGAACCGGCCGGGTTTGCTTATCGAAACCCACATGCTTAAACCGTATCAACCGCGTGTGGAATCCACTTATGGGATGGTACTTCATACGTTGAATATTCTCAATGCGGAAAAAAATAACCTCACCACCGCGATACGGCAGGCCGACCAGTGGTGTACGTCAGACGTTTTGAAGGATAAAAAACTCCCCATCGCTTTTCGTAACGATTGGAGTGACAGCACAATGGTTGAATTTTTAGGGGTGGAATACAGGGAGAAACGAAGTGAAATTACCTCAGGTGTGTGGTATGAATATGACAGTACCCAACCTGTTACTTTTACTTTACCTATGTTTGAAAAAGTGAAAGCTGAAAAAGAGATTCGTATGCCAAAGGCCTATCTGGTACCGGTTGAATGGAGCGAAGTTATTGAAAAGATTATAGCCCATGGAATCGAATATGAGGTATTGGAACAGGATACAGAGTATGAAATATCGGGTTACCGTTTCCATGCGCCGGAGTGGTATGCTACACCCTATGAAAACCACATGCGTATTCGTGATGTGGAAGTGGAAGAAATCACCGGTCGGAGGGTTTTTCCTGCCGGAAGCCTTTATATTCCCATGTGCCAGCGGGCTGCCAAAGTGGTGGCGTTTTTATTGGAGCCTGAAGCCGATGGATCACTTTTTTCCTGGGGTTTTTTTAATTCTATCTTTGAGCAAAAAGAGTATTCAGAAACCTATGTAATGGAACCCATGGCCCTGAAGATGCTTCGGGAGGATCCTGCTCTGCGGGAGGACTTTGAAGCCCGTAAAAAGAAACAGCCCGATTGGGTGAATAACCAGTGGGAAGTGATGAATTGGTTTTATAGTCGTTCGTTGTGGGCTGATCCGAAATTACGGGTTTACCCGGTAGGCCGGATTTACTAAAATCCGTTGAGTTCCATGGTTACGGTAGGAATCAGGATCAGAAAACCCAGAACAATAAGGATAGCCATAAAAATAGCAATCCATCGGAGCCATTTTTCGTAAGGAATTTTTGCAACACCAAGTACACCCATCAGTACTCCGGAGGTGGGGGTTATCATGTTGGTAAACCCGTCACCCATTTGGAACGCAACTACTGTAGCCTGTCGGGAGAGCCCGATGAGGTCGCTGAAGGGTGCCATGATGGGCATGGTGATGGCCGCTTTAGCCGAACCGCTGGGAATGGCAATATTTATCACGGTTTGTATTACGTACATTAATCCGACGGCGCCGATTTGACCCACCTCCTGCATCGATCGGGCCATGCCATGAAGGAGGGTATCAATGATGTTTCCGTCTTCCAGAATCACCACAATGCCACCGGCCAGCCCGACAATCAGCGCGGCCGGGAGAATATCTCCTGTTCCTTCAAGAAATAAACGGGTGATAGTATTGGGGGTTTCTCCATTTGCTAATCCTGAAAAGATGCCCATGGCAAAAAATAAGGCAGCAATCTCCATAATATACCACCCATAACCCATTACACCTACAATCAGAAATAATATTGTGGTAACCAGCAGCGTAAGGATAAAAAAATGGACTGATTTGCGTAAGGAAAAAATGCCGAGCAGGGCATAGATTCCGGTACATATCGGAACCATGGGGGCATGAAATGCACTGTTCCCTATTTTCATTACTGTATCCGGATAAAAAACAGAAAAAATAAGCAGGCCTGCCAGAACGATAAAATAGGCTACCCAGGCCGCCATAGGCGTATGGTATTGAATTGGAATGGTTTCCGAGGCACTCCGGTTACGCCAATAGGAATCTTCTTCATACATCAATGATTTTTTGGGATTTTTGCGTATTTTTCGTGCATACACCAGAATCCACACTAGTCCGACTGTGGTAAGCAAAACCCACATGAACAGGCGGTATTCGATGCCGGAAAACAAGGGCAGATCCGCAAGGCCTTGTGCGATCCCAATAGTGAAAGGGTTGAGGATAGCACCCGCAAAACCTAACCCGGCAGCCACATATACAATATTCACCCCGACAATACTGTCATATCCCATAGAGATTGCTAAAGGTACCAGGATAATAATAAACGCAATGGTTTCTTCACTCATGCCAAAAACCGCTCCAAAGGTGCTGAACATACAATACACCAGTGAGAGAATAATGTTGTCTACACCAAGAAATCGGATCCACCGAAAACGTTCCAGTTTGCGGGCGAAACGGAGAAAACTCATAATACCTGCATCAATTGCTTTGCTGCTGTTCATAATCCAGAACGCACCACCAATCATAAGAATAAAAACGATAATCCCCGACTGTTTTTCAAATCCTTTAAAGAGGGCTCCAAAGATTTGCCACGTCTGCGGCTGTGAATCAACATAATGAAAAACCATTTGCTCAGATATACGCCCGTCGGCATCAGCAACCTGCTCTTTTATATAATTTCCTCCGGGTACAAACCAGGTGAGCAGGGCACAAAGTACAATGATGCTGAAGACAACCACGTAGGTATGGGGAATCTGACGTTTTTTCTTATTCATAGGCTGTTGCTGAAGGTGAAGGGACAAAGATAAAAAAACGAGTGAACAAAAGGGCGGTTTGCCCAATACTTGAAAACTGGATTTGGGGACAGTTTGGAGCGTTATGGAAGTTTTCTCCTGTTTTTGAGGGTAAAGATTGCAGGAAGATTAAAATTGAGGAAACAGGGCTTCTTGATTGGCCTTTCCGGAAACCTACAGATTTTTTCTCCGCTTGCTCTCTGGTAAATAGCTATGTATTTTTTTATTTTCTGATAATTACAATTTCTGATTTTTCACTTTCTTCTCCACGGGTATTGATTGCTGCTACTGCATAGCCATAACGTGTGCCGGATTGCGCCGTGGAGTCAAGATAGGAACTACCGGAACCGGGTGTTGTACCGATGCGTTGCGGTGTTTCATTTTCTGTTTCCCGGTAGATGCAATATGAAGCAATGCGCGACCCATAGGCTTTGGGCCAGGAAATCAGAATGCCTTCTTCTGTTCTCAGGGCACTAATGCCTTCAGGAGTCATTACTTCGTCCGGAGTAACCCCTGTCTCCGAATAGGTTATCGGGCTTGTGTTTCCATAGGTTGAGATGAAACAGGCACCTATCGTATTGATTTGTCGGTCGGTAGTATAAAAAAGACTATTCTGAGGCATCTGTATGAATGCCGTATCCGTTTGCCCGTTGTTAAACCTGAACAGCAACATACATTGGTCGATCCAGGGATAAACATACGAGAAATCATCCCAGAAAATCATATAAAGATCTACATTATGAATTACTCGAAGATTTTCCGGTGCCGGAACTTCTTTCTCCTGAGCCCTTATTTCAGCTGTGGTGGAAGGATGGCTTTCGTTAAAGCCATCACTTATTGCCACAACCTGATAAAAGTAGGTGCGAAGTGGAACCAGCGCATTGGTATCAATAAATGTAAGTGTAGTACGGTTGGCTGGAATGAATCCGGAAATATTGCGTACGATGGTATCGTTGTAACTTTTTCGGTAAAGATAATAGCCAATTACAAATCGTTCCCCTTTATTCCACGACAAACGTATTCCTTTTTCATGGTAGGAGGCTTTTAATCCTGTGGGCGGGTTCGGGATATCACTTCCTGTAAAGTGATTAAACACTATTGCCGATTGATCACCTGTACCAAACGGGGTATCAATAATAAGATAATAATAGTAGTTTTCATTGGCTTCAGGGACGAAATCTCTGTAATTTTTTAGGGTAGGGCTTGTGGTGGCAATCCGGGTGTAAGGTCCTTCGGGAGTATTGGCACGGTAGATATGGGTTTGGGTAACAGCGATTCGTGGGTCAGCGGTCCATGTAAGATCGATGGCGCGTTGTGCAGGAACTCCTTCGGTCACAATATTCCGGGCAATGGGTAACTCATGCGAAGCGATGGAGGCCAGTGTTACCGTATCGGATGGGGTTCCGGCATTGCCGCAGAAATCGTAGGGTATCAGATAATAACTATACCACTGGATGGGTTGTATCGCTGTATCCCGAAGGATTACAAAAAGTGAATCGTTGCTTTTATACCAACCGGGCATAGCCTCACAGGCGGTAAATTTTGTTTCTCCGGCCTCTTTTCGCATCACTTTTATTTTCTCCATATGATCGGAAGTGCTCAGGTACCAGCGAACCATGATACTTTCAGTGCTGCCGGCCGCTTCCTGTAACTGAAATACGCCGGGTAGCGGATGGTTGCAGGTGTCTTTTTCCGGGATAGATCCCGCGGAACGGTTTCCGGAAGCGAGTTCCGGTAAGGCCATGGCGAGAATAAGTATTACAGGCCACAGACGGGTAAATGATCGATTGTGTTTATTCATCACAGCCTCCTTCTCCAAATGAAATGTTTATATCACCAATATTTCCGAATCCTGATTGCTCGATAAACAACCGGGCATGAAGTGTTTTGCTGAAGCCGATGCTTCCACTGCCAACGCCAAAGATACTTCCGCCGATTTCTCCCGATAACCCGGCAGCCCAACATTGGCTAAATGACATATAGGGCGGACTTAGTTCGGTAACTCCTTCGCCCAATATTTCCACATAAACGCCACCTTTTGCGTACGCAAAACCAGCGTTAACGGTGAGCTTTCCGCTGACAAACCCCCGTGTACCTAGCACGTAATAGTCGGGGTTATCGAAGGTGGTTTTCATGTCAATTCCCACCAGTGCATCCCAATCAAGGGATACGCCTACCGTCTGATTGATTACCGGTATGGTAACTCCCCAGTCGAAGGAGGGTAGTTCAAGGCCGAACAGATCGTTTTTTCCCGCAGAAATAAAAATGCCGTTAAATGAATTTCCCAATGTGAAATTATTCCGGATGGTGTATTGCTTCAGTTCTTCAATGAAGACTCGGGTATCGTCGTAATCAGCAAGGAGGACAGCCATTTTATTTACTCCTCCGATCACGGGTAACCGACCTGATCCGCATCCCATAAAATACCATCCATTGGAACCGAATCGTGCGTTAAGAGTGCCTCCGAATGCTGCTGCTCCAATGTTGTACGTTGGCATATCAAGTTCTCCGATAAATTCGCTCCGTGGGATGGAATAGGTGAGTTTTAGTCCACCCAACGGGGTCTCAATGCCGTCGACCGTCACTTCACTATCGCTGGCATTGATGGCACCTTCAACAACGAAGCGGTTTTTTTGGGAAGTTCCATTTTGTGATAACCCGTTAGTATTTTGTAACGGGCCTTCAAACCAAAGGTAATCCCATTGTTGGTTTACCACGCGCATTTCTCCTTTGTCGATCCGAAGAATGGGATCATTAATTCCTCCCAGGGTAAGTTGCGGTTCATCCACTTCAACGTATATTTGTCCGTTGGGTCGTTTTTGACGGAAGAGCGTGGCGGCTAGATCACGTGTGGCTCCTTTATCGGTAACTTTGAGGTTTCCGGAGGCCTGGAACCGGGTTGAATTCAGGTCCTGATCGCCCTCATTGCGCCCGGCGATAAATTCTACCTGTCCTTTCCCCTCAAAACGGATATTTAACGACAGAGGCATCATGACGGCATGCCCTGCTCCATCGTTAATAAATTTAAGATCGGCCGTCATGTCATTGCGTAACCCCGGAATCTGCAGATCGAATAATCCGGTCAGCTTCAGATAGTTATCTTTTGCTGCCATCATTTGTAGCCGTAAAGTCAGGTTATTATAGAAAACCAGCGGTTCGTTGAGGGTTTCAAAACCCGCGAGAATCATTTTATTGTTACTGATGAGTTGCAGGGTAGGAATGCGGATGCGGGTGCCTTGTGGCAGCCCTTCGAGCCCTGTAAATGAAGCGGCTACACCTGACGGATACTGTCCGGTTAGTTTGAGGACATAGTGCATCTTTCCGTCCGGGTTGGCACTCGGGTCAAGGTAAAATGTACTCTCTGCACCCGGTTCTACTGTCAAAGGTACTACGTTGGCCAGTGTCATTGTTTCGTAATGAATCTCCTCAAAGTCCATGCGGTTGGGAAGCAGATGCAATGCACCGGCTGACAAATCGACAAGCCCGGTTTGCACCGTTACGTTAGGAATTACAATTCTGGATTCGGATGATGGCATACGCCAGCCTCCGTTACAGGCAATGTCCCATTCTTCCAGTCCGATAGAGAACGTTGCGGTGCTTCCTGTGAAGGTGATGTTGTTTTTTTTGATACCCACATTTTTTGCCTCCAGCGCTGCAGAGAAATCAACCAGGGGATACGACGGATTGAGTTTAATATCCATCCATAGTCCTGTTGCTTTAAGTTTTGCCGAACCATCGGTAGCCTCAGCCTGAAAGCCATTTAGTGAGAATACCGGATCTTTCCCGAATCGGTTTACAACATCAAATTCATTCGACGAGAACATCAAACTACCGGGGGCAATAAAGCTGATGACAAAAGGATACTGGTTTTCGTGTTTGCAAAGGTTGAGGTTGTTTTTATCGTTAACATTAAATTGTTCAGCGGGAAGGTTAAAGCTACTGCGGTTTAAATACACGCGGCCGAGGAGAAAACCCCGGTTATCGGTATTTTTTTTAATCCGTATCATTTTATCGTTCAGGGAAACGGCGCCAAAGACTTTATGATTGCTGATTTGGGTTGCTGAGAACTGTTCAAAAACGGTAAGTGGGAAAGTAGTGATGGTGCATACCACTTCCTCATTTACTGGTTCCGCGATGGGTTTACCGTTGCTGTTCAGGGCTCCTGAAGGTTTGATTTGTACCCCTTCAAAGGGCAACCGCTGTGCGGGGTTTGCCACTTTGATCCCTTGATGTCCGGTCAGGTTTACAAAAGCACCGTTGATGTATATATTCCGTTGTTTATAATACAGATTTTCAATTTCAACAGGCAATCCCCATAAAGTACTGATATCCATGAAATCAATTTCCTCTAAATGAAAGTTTAACGTCTGGGTTCCTGGCGTTATGGTCTTTTTTTGCCCGGTATAAGTGGTTTGCGACGATTGCGCTGCAGCCTTTACATCGATATTCTGTGTGTTGAAATAGGGTACACCGTGCATTACATAGTGACCAACATTATTGCTAAAAACCGTTAGGTGATCGTTCCCCTCCATATCTACAAACACTCTGGCTCCTGCCACTGGCTCGTTGTTGTTTCCTCCAGTAACCGTTCCTTCAAGTTTATAACCCATTTCAATGGGCACTTCAGTGGTGATAAAACTATGGCTTGGAAAATTATTTACAGTGATTTGTTCTCCGACAAATTCTGTTCCTGTGGGAGGTTCGATATCCACTAAAAACTGTGTTTCCGGGCTTTTAAATTCAAAGTCCGCATTTCCGTTGGTGTTGGTATACCGGACGATTCCGTTGCAGGTAACCCGTGCGAGTTGCACATTTAATGGGTTAAAGCCGAACATTCCGTTTTCCGGAGGTGGAGTATAGGTAATATGAATACGGATGCGGTGTTTGTTTTCTTTAAGAACAAAAGTGCCAAGGTTTTGCAGAATATCCGGATTTTGGTTTTTCAGGATAAAAAGCATGGTATCCAGCGGCATATAGTTGTTGGATACAGGAAATATGCGTACCCTGCGCATGCCTGATGGTGCCCGGAAACGAAATTTTTCCTTCACGGAATACTGGGGAAAAAATGTTGTATACCGTTGTGTAAGGTTCATGGTCAGGGTGTCGACCTGAACATAGGCCTCTACTGCTTCTCCTTCCGCATTGACTACATTGCCAGCGATCAGTCCCCAGGGAATCATTTCAATATCAAACCATTTTTGGTTTCCTGCGATCAAACGGCCAACCTCTTCCACATAATAATCTTCATAACCGTATTTTTTAATGGTTAGCGAACGGGAATCGTTGATAATCGGAAGGTTGTTAAAAGCAAAAAGCCCGTCGATATCGGTATAATCAACCCCATCGAAGAAATAGCTCGTGTAACATTTTGCGCCCTTGAGCGGCACACTTTTAAACATCACTCTGCCGGCGATTCGGGGGTTGGCTGGTGTCATATAGAGGGTTTCGTCGAAAACCACATCCTGAAATTCATTGTTAAAGATGTAATTATAGGAATTTCCCATGGAGGAGTTCCAGGTCACCGGATAGTCAAGCGGAGTGGGAGGATTGAAAGAATTGATTTGGGGATACCACAGCCATTTGGGGTGGTATACATACGAACCTTCCCGGGCGGGTGTTTCTGCATACAAAAGAAGGTCATCGCTTACAAGGTCAGGGTTATCGCGTACCAGGTTGATAATTTGTTCTTTACCGTCGGCGCCGGTTTCAGATTCCGCAACTACATCGAACATTTCAAAGTTCACGAATTTTTTTGTATACAGGTGCATCGATTCATATTCCGGTAGCAGGGCGGTGCGGTTTTGTTTCCGCAGCACATAGCATTTTACTCCGTCGAGGGGGCCTCCGGGCATCCCGCTTTGTTCCAAAATAGTAGAATCGGCGCGAACCTGAAAATTCAGTTTATACGATTGCACGCGGCATTCCTGATCTCCGATATTTACGGTCACTCCCGGTGCTGCCGAAATGTTTATCTCCGGACTGCAGTAATATTCATTTTCAACAAATACACGGTAATACCTATATAAGTCGCCCTTATAAGTCACCGAATAAGTATGCATTTTACCCGACATCACGTGTGTTCCGCCGCTTGATCCCCCCGGTAAGTTGCCGTTCAGAAGGGTATTGTTGAAGCCTATTCCTGATTGGTTGGTAACCCATTCCAACCCCATATTGAACATGGGATTCAATAGCATACCCAGCGGATCTTCCCAAATCGGGGTATTCACAATTGTGCCTGATTGCAGGGTGTAGGTGGCCGTGAAATCTTCTTTCACCAGGCCTGTAGG